>Ga0213833_1000086_pt1 | contig 213766 bp, 175 predicted proteins | sample SWATP21_FD_160575 | JGI IMG/M metagenome (GOLD analysis project Ga0213833, IMG submission 160575) | Coastal seawater microbial communities from Marineland, Florida, United States - SWA TP2 #1 | ecosystem: Environmental > Aquatic > Marine > Coastal | place: USA: Florida | collected 2016-08-14
CGAACTCAGTAGTGAAACCGCTTAGCGCCGATGGTAGTGTGGGGTTTCCCCATGTGAGAGTAGGTCATTGTCAGGCATCCAATAAATAACCCCATCCGGCTACGCCGGGTGGGGTTTTTTATTGGATACCGTATGACGCTGGACCTGCGGTCCAGGTCATAGTGATTCGGAATTTGGGTGGGCCCAAATTCCTCACCCCTCGTTTTACTCGGGGCGGCGTTCCGCCGTCTGCGCCGCTACGCGGCTTTCAGGCATCCCATGAGTAGCTGGTTTGCTAAGGACGGGCCCTTTTTTATTTGTGTGCTAGTCAGTGCCCCATTCGAACATGGGGAATCCCCCGTGTGGAGTAGGGCGAAGAACGGTGGCCGTAGGCCAAAGCGAGCGTCGCTCGATTAGTAATGAGCGACGCGCCAAGGATGGCGCGGCTGGGGCCAAAGAATATCTCTATGTTGCGCCAGGGACGGCATGTATAACCTACCTTACGCCCAGGTCATTGTGACTCACCTTTTGGCTAAGCCAAAAGCTTCGCCCTCCGGGTGTTGCTGCGCAACGTCTGCGCTGTTTCGCAGCTTTTATTCAGGTGTTAGGTGGGCGCGAAATCCTCACCCCTTCGAGGCAGCGTTCCGCCGACTGCGGTGCTTCGCATCTATCAGGCCTCTTATGAGTAGCTGGTTCACAGATAATGAGAGACCCTTCTTGTTTGTATGCTAGCTAGTGCTGATATCCATTCTTTAATGTACACTGCGATACCCGCTCAATTTCAGGGAGCTGGGATAATTTCATGCTTGTAAAACGATTACCGTAAAACCATGTCCACACCACTACTAGCTCTCAGCATCCTCCCGGCGCTTTTTGTATTCAGCTTTTTCTATTCACGTGACATCTACCCCGAACCTCGTCACACCATTTTCAAAGCATTTATACTCGGCTGTATAGTTCCTTGTGTAGTGGTATTTATCTTTGTTGCGCCTTACGAGTTCGCCATAACTTCTGCAGGTCCATTTGTGTATGGGCTTAGCAGGGCATTCTTTGAGGCTGCGCTACCTGAAGAGTTCGGGAAATTCCTCGTTTTGTGGCTTTATTGTTCGCGTAACTCCGAATTCGATGAGCCCATGGATGGGCTTGTCTATGGAGTGACCGTTTCACTAGGGTTCGCAGTCGTTGAAAATATTCTATATGTGGCGGACGGTGGTTTCGCTGTAGGGTTGATGAGGGCGTTCACCGCAATTCCTGGGCACGCACTCTTCGGTGCGATCATGGGCTATTATTTCTCAGTAGCCCACTTCAACCCCCAGCAGAAACTTCGCCACTATTTGAAGGCTTTGTTCATACCTGTTTGCTTTCATGGCCTCTACAACTTTCCACTAATGGCGCTCGATGGTTCGGGAGTTTTGGCAGGAATGTTTTTGATACTGATATTTTTGTCTGCGCTAGTTGGTGGAATTCTGCTTTCAATGCGATTGGCAAAAAGATCCCGAGCCTTACAGATTCAGTTTCATGCACAGTCGCTACCTAACGCATTTCTGGTTAGAACGCCGCTTTCCAAGTCCTGGCGGTGTTGGTTGTATATCTCTTTGGGCGCAGCATTAATGGTTTTCTATGGCGTGATCTCTACTGTCTGGACTCTCTACATCCTGCTAGAGGGTTCAGCCGCCGTGTGGATCATTGGGCTGGCTCTAGCCTCACCTATTTGTCTCGGTGGACTGAAACTGTACCGAACTGGCATGAAGAAGCTCAATGTATTGGATAAGCAAATGCATGCCGAATTAGCAGAATTCGACTCAATGATATGAGTTTCTATAAGTTATTGGATGAATGTGTAGGGTGAAATGAACGCTAGTAGTGTGGCTCTTCGAATCGTTCAATCTGATCTCATAGAGTCATAATCGAGCGCGTTAATTAAACCTTCTCTAAATGTAGATTCCGAGCAATCATTTGAAACTGCAGAGATCGCATTTTTTTGAATCTTATGCCACAAATCGCTTTTCTCTAGTAATCTCAGGCATTGTTCGGCGAACGCTTGAGGTGAATCACCAACAAGCAACTGTTCCTCATTAGACCACCCTAATTGAGTGGCAAGTAATTGAGTTGACACGCAAGGTATCCCTCTGGCTGCGGCTTCATGAATCTTATGTGGAATCCCTGCTGCAAATCTGGTTGGAGCGATGAACACTCGCGCAGCGTCAAAATAGTGGTCAATTGATTCGACTCTGCCCGTAAACTCAATGTGCTCATCTTCGATACTCATTAGCGACGGAGCACTGCTATCACCAACTACGGTCAGTGTGATGTCGTCAATCTTCTGACGAATAACTGGTAGCACAAATGAAATGAACCAATGAAGCGAGTCAACGTTTGGAGATCCTTCGTCCTGAAGAGCGCCAACGAACAACAAGCCATTGCGTTCAGATAAAGTAGGCTGATCGCTGTAAATTGTTGCTTGATGTCCAACTACATGGACGTTCTTGTGCCCAGCATTCTGAAAATAATCTGCTTCCCTCTGAGAGACTGCAATGACGCTTGATGTCCCCATTGCTTCTGATAGTTCAGCATTAATAGCAGCGGATTCTTCTGTTTCAGAGATAGCTTCACCAGCTAGTCGTCTGCGCATAATCTCGCGCGGTGACGTGACCGCCTCTGCGTCATAAACAATTTTGACGTTCTCGAAGAGTTCTGGTGAATTTGAGGCAATCTTGTTGAATGCCGACATGTTGTGATCTCGACTAATCAGAATACAGTCGTAAAATCCTTTTCGTTGGCTTAGAAAGTGAGGGAGTCCTTCTACGCCTGTATCAAGCATAAATTCAATTGTGTCAGGAAAATTCCGGTATATTTTCTTCCAATCATCGCTGGGAAAATTCATAGGAAAATAGGTGATGTTCAATTTCAGCTCTGAGAAAACTTGTAGCATGTCAGAGCACCTCGGGAAGCCAGAGCCCAGACTACTGTATGGAACGCGATCGTCCAGTATTAATAAGTTAGGAAACTCGTTTTGCGTTCTCGCGAAAATCAGGTCTCTCGCATTACTACGTCTTTTCGTTGATAAGAATCGTTGGTGCTTTTGAATAAAGAGCTTCTGGTTTCTTTGCTGTAGTTTCGAAGCTCCTTCATAGCCATCACTACTGGCAAATTCATAATGCAGGATTTCAGCTTTGGGCTCATAAATAATTCGAAATCCCTTTTCGATGAGTCGAACGCAAAGGTCTGACTCTTCATAGTACGCGGGTGCATATTGCTCATCGAACCCGCCGAGATCCAGGAAATCTTGTGTTCTGAGCATCAGGAATGCTCCTGAGCAGTAATCTACGCTCCTCATGAATTGATATTGAGGTGCGTCTGGAGAATCCCCTCGACCATATCCAGCACAAGAGCCATCACTCCAAATGATACTGCCAGCTTCTTGCAAGGTACCGTCTAGTAACTTGATCTTTGCTCCGACCGCGCCTACATCGGGTGCGCTTTCTAGTCTCTCAAGAGCGAAACCAATAGCCTCCGGCTCGAGAATAGTGTCGTTATTCAGCAGCAGTATGTTTGGAGATGTGACATGTGATAGGCCCATATTTACCGCTCTCAGAAAACCCAGGTTTTCGGTGCTTCTGATTATGTCTGCGCCATCCACCAAACTGAGGAGATCGCTTGTTTCATCTGTGGAATTGTTGTCGATAATCAACAACTGGAAATCTACATTGTCAGTAGCGAGAAGTGACTCCAAACAAAGATAGGTCAACTCAGCCTGATTGAATAGAACGACTACAACTGTGAGTTGAGGCTCTGTGTGTCTCTCAAATTGAAGAGGCGATGCGGTACGAAGAAAGCTATCGAATTTACTCTTGGCATCTTGTTTGTGGCTTTTCTTGGTGTGTCCAATATCAGAAAAAGTGAGCGCATGCTCCTCCTGCTGAGCAGTTGGATTATTCTCGCTAATTAAAGAGCTTGAATTCGCTTGTGCATCTTTTTTCGAGATTATTCGAATCGCATCTCTGAGCTTTCTAAAAGGGTAAGTAACTCGCCAAAAGATTGAGTTTTCAATCAGTCTATGTGCCTCTTTCAAGTCCTGAATTTGTTGTTGTAGATTCTTTGCCAATCGTTTGGAATCTGAAATTCTATTCTCAAGGTCTTCTACGCAAGCCTGTGATTCGTTGAGGTTGCTTTGAACGGATTCGATCTTTGATTGCAGTTTTGAGATGGTTCTGCTTAGTTGGTTTCGTTCATTTATCGATGAGCTGAGTGATTTATGCAAGTCGGCTAACATTTCCAGGCGTTGCTTCAATTGATCTTGGTGATAGATATTCGCCTTGTGTTCTTCCGCGAGTGCTTTGCTAAGCTCGTCCAGTTCTGAATTGTTTTCAAGGTAACCAAGGAACGAGTTTAGCTCGTGCCCGTTCCATATATTCATCCACTTTTTGTAAATTTTGCTTCTTGCCTCGCAAGCAGGATGTCCGCGGAGAAATTTGGAGTTATTGGAATTGAGTGCTGTGCCTGAGTCGCCACCTTCTCGATAGAAAGCTGTAACTGTGTCCAGGTGGAGAAAGTCAGTGTATCGATTGATCTGAAGCCAAAAATCCCAATCTTCATAGATGTCGAGCTGCTCATCGAACTTGCAGCCATTAGAAAGCAGGCTCCTGGAAAAGAGCATGGAGTGAATTGGGATATGATTGTCTCGCATTAATAGCTGAGGATTGTACTTTTCCTGGAAGACGGTTTCTAAAAGGTTGCGATCCTTGTCTGCCTTTTGAGTGTTGGAGTAAGCGGCGAGATATTTTCTCTGGCCCAGAAGAGAATTTACAAGAATCTCGATGTGGTTCTCAGCTATCCAATCATCTTCATCCAGAAATACAATCCAATCGCCTTTCGCCGCGTCAAGCCCTGCATTCGCAGCCGCAGCCCTCAGCAATGGTTTTCCATTACGGACGATGCGAGCTTTCAAATTGCTTGGAAGGTTCAGTGCTTCTTCTGAAGAAATTGTTCCTGATGCGTCTACAATAATGAGTTCAAGATTCTGATAACTTTGTACAGCGACTGAGTCTATTGCGTCTTGTAGCTCAGGCCTCCCTACAGTTCTACAAATAACTGAGACAAGGTTTTTTTTTGGCGTAGTAGTGCTCAAGCTAGCGTCCATGCTCGTGATTCTTACGTTGTGATTTCAAGTTATCGGGATTTGGAATAATACGAATTGTGGAACATATATATCGAACAAGATTATAGATGCTTCGAGTCCTATTGGATATATGTTCATATGGAAACAAGCAGTTGGATAAGGTGGGTATCAAATACTCACTTCAGGAGTAGCTTCTTAGAACTTTGGAAGATCGACTTACAGAATCTTCTCCCTTTTCAGACTGACTGCTCTTCGGATTAGAGCTATTCTGGCTTGCGTCGGAGTACAGCTTACTTAGTCTGCTCATGTTGGAAAAATTACTCATTTTAGGTGCAGTCGTTTTAGGATTCTCACTCCTCTTCACTCTGTCATTCGTCGAGAGATGACATTTAAGAAGGTAGTCCTTGTATGAATGTGATCTCAAGGGTATTGAATTTCGTATACGTTTCTTTTTTGCTTCAATTTGAGAAATATTCCCAACTTTCAATTTGATTTATAGTGGCCTTAGCCGTAGACAAACTAGATGTGAGGCTGATTCTACGATCATATTTGGAATTTATGTCACGAGATAGGGCTGTGTACTATTTTAGTATGGTGGTGGAAAGTTTGAGCGTCATTAGCTTGGGTTTCTAGTTTAAATGCGTTTAAAACAAAAGGTATTCAGGGGCTATGACTAAGGTTATTCAATATAACCTGACAAGAATAGATCGTCTGTATGCTTAAAAATGAATTTTTAAGTAGGCACGGATTTAGATTTTCTAGAGAGGCAAACTGCTTACTTCAAATTCGTGAGCTCGACATTGTCAATTTTCCTGTTTTAAATTCGGATACATTTCCTCACTTTTTTCCTATAATGCGTTGAAATTCAATAAGAACTCGCATTTCGGTTGGCCACCTAACCTTTTCTTAATGACTTCTTCACAAGCTTTTAATACTTCTGAAGCTTCCTCTACCCAGCCCTTGGTCTCTGTGATCTGTAGAACTATGGGGCGGCGGGAGTTACTGTCGGCGCTCGAGTCACTGGCAAATCAGAGCTACTCAAGCATTGAGGTGGTGTTGGTAAACGCCAGCGGTAAGGAACCCCTCCCTGATTTGACACCATTCGAAGGGTTAGAAGTAAAAATCATTGCAAGGGACACCCAATTGAGCAGACCGAATGCTGCCAACGAGGGGTTGGAAGCTGCCAGTGGTCAGTATTTGATGTTTTTGGATGAAGATGACTGGATTGCAGAAGACCACGTAGAGAGCTTGGTGGGTTTTCTACTGGATTCAGAATTCGATGCGGCCTACTCAAATACGCAAAGAACAACCTTGTCCGGCGAACTGCGCGATACCGTATTCAAGATGGAGTACGACTATGCTGCACTAATGCGCGACAACTTTATGCCAATCCACGCGGTGCTATTTGCCAGAAAGCTTGTGGATGCTGGTTGCAGATTTGATAGCAGCCTTGAGATTTTTGAAGACTGGGATTTCTGGCTACAGGTAGCGCAGCATACAGAATTTGCACATCTCGACAAGATAACCGCCTTTTATCGCGATGGGGGTGGTTCGGATACAGAGCTCGAAGATACTTCACAGCGTTATGTCGAAGGTAATTCTGTAGCAGTTGCTCGCGAAAAAGTACTGAGCAAGTGGTTGCCCAAGTGGACTGGGAGCGATATCAATCGGATGCTGGGAGCGTTTGATCAAACATCGGTGATCACGGAGCTGAGTAGTGAGCTTCACGAGGTGCAAGAGTCCATTGCGAAACAGAGGTCAGAGCTGTTAGAGGTGCAATCAGAGGCCCACCACCTGCAATCTATTGTTGAGGAAAAGAATTCCTTACTTGACGAGAAGGAATCCAAACTACAGCAACAGAATAAAAACCTCATCGCAATCAATGAACAACTCACCGGACTGAGGCGACAACATGAAGAGCTGGGTCAACAATTTCAAACTCTCTCCTATCAGCATGAGGAGTTGGACAGGGGGCTTCGAGAGATTCTTAACTCATTCTCATGGCGAATTACCAAGCCATATAGATTTCTCTCTTTGCGCGCCAAGCTTTATGTTCTGCAGCCATTACTGAAGCTGCTAGGCATCCAACAAACTCAGCAGCGCTCTGTAGCAACCATTCCCGACCAGCCGGTTGATGTTGACTCATCTGAACAGCGTGCAGCGCTAGACTCAGCTACGTCAGCTGCACAGAAAGCAAATTCATCAATAAAATTTCACATCGATTGCCCTGCCCAAGGGAACGATTTGATATCAGATGTGTTAATGCTGCGAGGGTGGGCGCTTGCACCTGAGGGCGTTGTAACAATCAAGGTTTATGTAGACGGGCTTGAGTACTTTTATTTCACACCATCTTTTTCCCGGCCGGATCTGGCTCGGCTGTATGCTGGTTACGCCAATGCTACTAACTGTGGCTTCTTTGAAAGGCTTGATTTGCGCCATCTCTCAAGTGGGAAGCACGGCTTATCACTTGATTTGACTTCACCATCTGGCGAGCAAGCTCGTTACGACTGCGACTTTTCGCTCTACAAAGAAGAGGAGTTGTATAACGCATGGTTGGCCTGCCAGCTTGATACCTACAAGCGTATGAAAAAGTCTGCAACAGCGCATCAGGTTGAAGTGGCAGTTGTTTTTTTCGCCTCAGGAAATTTAAGTCTTGATAGTCGATCAATCGCAAGTATCGCGAAACAGGAGCTCGTAAGCGTTGCTCTGCACTACATCGGCGACAATTTGGACGACGTGCGAGCGGAACTTGGCCGTGGGAAGCAAGGCGCTCCCATAGAGTTGGATATGCAGTGTCAAACTCACGCTTCAATAGAGGCTGTACTCCAGTCCGCAGCGACTAAAGAGAGTTGGATACTCCCTGTTAGTAGTGGTGACAGGCTCAATCCCTTTGCTGCAGCAAGACTGCTCGAAAAAGGCATCGAGAGCGATGCCGATCTGGTTTATTGTGATCACGACGAAATAAAATCCGAGGAGGAGTTCGACGCTCCAGTTTTTACCTTTTCCTGGTCACCCGAACACCTGATAGCGAACAACTACGTTGGTTCTGTGTTTCTGGTCAGAGGTGACTATTTATTGAATGAAGCTGCTTTCTGGCTCAAAAGCTCACATGGAGCGCTCTGGGCCTACCGGCTGTTGCTACAGTGCAGCAATGGTCCCAGCAGGGTTGAGCGGCTCGCAGAAGTTCTATGGTCTGCCAGTCCAGCACCCGCAGCCAACAAAGAGATTCGTGAAAAAGAAGACGAGGTTATTCGGGAGCATCTTCAGGAAAACGAAATCCCGGCAACTCTAGTAACAGAGGAAGGTACCAGGAGCCTGTGCTGGAATCTGATTGACAGTGCAAGCCCGCCAAAAGTTTCGATAATCATTCCAACTATGGGCAAGTTGGAACTCGTTAGGCCATGTCTACAATCTCTTGTCGAAAATACGGACTATGCCAACTATGAAGTAGTCATCCTCGATAATAGTCGTGGTAAAAACCCGGAAGGAATTGCCTGGCTCATCTCCAAAGAATTCAAAGTTATTGAATGCGATGAAGCGTTCAACTGGTCTCGCTTGAATAACATCGGTGCAGCCGCGTCTTCTGGCGAACTGCTTTTATTCCTGAATGACGACATCGAAATCCGCCAAGCATCCTGGCTCGAAGAATTGGTCAGACAAGCTATCAGACCTGAGGTTGGAGCAGTAGGTTGTAAGTTGCTTTATCCGAATGGTGCGCTGCAGCATGCTGGCGTCTTTCTTGTGGATCATGGCGGCGGTGGTTCCCATCTTTTTCATAAAATGCCTGGCGATCGTCAGATATATCAGCGGCTCGATCTTCGGGTCCGTGAAACTTCCGCGGTTACCGGTGCATGTCTCATAGTCAGTAGAGACAAGTTCGAGCAGCTTGAGGGGTTTGACGAAGAGCTGGCGGTAGTGAGTAACGACGTAGATTTCTGTTTGCGCCTTTTGGATATCGGCAAGCGCAATCTGTGGACTCCTCGCTGTACCCTGATTCACCACGAGAGCATAAGCCGAGAGGCGAGTGTGCCGCTAGAGGATGAGCAAGCTATGTGGCGGCGTTGGGGCGAACGATTTGCAGCAGGGGATCCGTATTACAATCCTAATCTTACTCAAGCCAAATGGGATTGTAGCCAGGACTACAATGTTGCTCCGGCTGAACTGCTTAAACGAATCAAGTCGTCTCGCAATGAGGCTCAGTCCTACAGAGTTGGTGTTAACTTGATCGGCTATATACGTGCAGATATGGGCTTGGGCGAGGGTGCCAGGTCAGATGCGCGCGCTCTGGAAGCGGCAGAGCTTGATTTCGGTATTATCAATTTTGAGACAGCAAATCCGGCTAGTATGAGCAATCTCACCTGGCGCTACAAAGAGATGCTGAATACACCATTTGATGTCAATCTCATTCACATTAACGCAGACTTTCTCCCGCTCGTATTTGAGGAGTTGCCTCAACATTTTTTTGGTAATCGATACAATATCGCTTATTGGGCATGGGAACTGGAAGAACTGCCAGAGAATTGGCTAGGTTCTTTGAAGCTTGTTGATGAGATCTGGGTGCCCTCAGAATTCGTCAAGCAGGCGGTAGAGAAGGTTAGTGATGTACCTGTGAAGACACTTCCTCATAATGTGGCTTTGGCTCCATCGCTAATGTACGACAGGCTTCATTTCGGCATGCCTGACAACTGTTTTGCGTTCTTAGCCATGTACGACACTCATAGTATTGCTGAACGCAAAAATCCAAAAGCAGCACTTCTGGCATTTCAGTCAGCATTCAAAAAGGACGATTTCTCTGTCTGCTTGGTGCTGAAACTCAATAATGCAACTGAGGAGGCGCTTGCCGAGTTGGATGAGCTGATCGGAGAATATGAAAATATAGTGGTCTTGCGTAAGCGTCACAGTCGAGAGGAAATTGATGCATTACTGACGCAGATTGATTGTTATGTTTCTCTGCATCGCTCGGAAGGGTTTGGTCTGGGGCCGCTCGAAGCCATGTCGCTGGGTAAGCCCTGTATTCTCACGAATTGGTCAGGGAACACTGATTACATGACCGAGGAGAATTGCTTGGCCGTTGATTATGAACTGATAACACTGACGGAGGACTATGGTCCCTACAATGCAGGTCAGCGCTGGGCAGACGCCGACGTTAATCAAGCTAGTGACTACATGCAGCGCCTGGTTGCGGATTCTGCGTTAGTCGAACGCTTGGGGCGACATGCCAGGAAAGTAGTTCGAGAGGGTTTTTCCCCGGAAGCTGTTGGTGAGTTAATGAAGGCTCGCTTGTCCGAAATCAGAAACGCTTCGTAGTCCCAGTATCCCCTTAGTATCCTTAGTCGCGAGTAGCTAGCGCCTGTATCGCTTAGCTGCATTCCACACCCAAAATAAGCGGCCTCTACATCTGGCATGAGACTGAGTACGCTTGATTTTGGTGCAAGCTGTGAAATACATCAGGTCTAAAATTGCAGCGAGGTGGTTGAATTGCCATTTCAAAACTGCAATCCAAAACTCGTCCCCCTATACTCGTTAGTCATATTTCCGAACTGATACGATTTTGTATGGATTTTCGAAATGTCATCCTGACTATGACGGGAGCTGTAAGATTCTTGCGAATATCACTGTAATAAAATCAGAAATTGTCGTACATAATAGAAGGAAAAATCCGTGCTACTAAGATCGACTGCAAATGCCTTCTATAAACGAAATCAGCATCAGCTACGCAGCGTTGTTGGGATTCAACAGTCTGGCGCTTCTTGCGCTTTGGGCTGAGTATTCAAATAGTAGACAACGTTTCATCAAATACGCCCTGCTTGGTCAGGTGTGTATGCTATTGTGGCTCGCGGTAAATTTCACACTGATACTTACCTCAGGTTCGCAAGCGGTTTTCTACGTTTCTTCTTTTGTGCTCGGTAGTATCGCTTTCTGGTTCCTCGCGGCATCCGCGAATCACGAAAAGTTCAATACAAAGATTTATGTGGCGGTTGCGAGCACTTATGCCATTGGATTGCTGGCCGATTATTTTGCACAACTGGGATTGCTCGACTGGATTCGAAATTTCTCGATGTTGATGTTCTTCCTGGCGCCACTAGCCAGCGTGATCGCGATTAAGGGTGGTTTCCGGTTTCTTCTGTCCGCTTTGCAATTGTTCGCTGCGATCACTCTCTACCTCGGATTAACTTACCTCTATAGTGATAGGGCGGCTGTCGGTGCCTTGCTCTATCTGCTGGCTGGGCTGCTATTTCCGATCAATTCCATCTGTTTCGTTATTCTGTCTACTACTCAATCCAGACAACGTGTTGCCGAGAGTGAGAAAAAGTATCGCGTATTTTTCGAAGCGGTGGACGACGTCTTCTTTGAGACAGATAAAAATCTCCAGGTTCAGAATGTCTCCCCTTCAATAGCTCAGTTTGGGATTGCGCCCGAGCAAATGTTAGGTAGAAGTATTTCCGAATATGTTGACGAAGGTGAAAAATTTCTGAGGTTGGCGAATACCTCAATAGACAGCAATGAGGCTTTCCAGTTTTCCGGGAATTTTCTTGCCAGTGATGGCCAGATAGATTGTGAAATTGCCTGTACGCCTATGCAGGGCGATAAGAATACGCCGTTGCAGTTTGCGGGGACTATTCGTAATACTCAGGAAAGAAATCAGCTGGAAAGACAGTTCATCAACGCACAGCGCCACGAAAGCCTTGGCAAGCTCGCGGGTGGTATCGCTCATGATTTTAATAATCTACTGCAAGGCATCATGGGCCATGCGGAACTGTTGAAGAAAGATGGACTGAGCAGTGAGCGTCGTCACATCAGCCTTGATGCCATAGCAAAAGGGGCGACGTCTGCGGGCGGACTGTGTCGACAACTTTTGCTCTACACAGGCACTGGCGCGAATATCAAAGAAGACTTCGACCTCTGTGAGCAGGTTCGAGAAATCGCAGACATTATTCGCCCTTCAATTGCAGATCAGGGAGACATCAATGTCGAGAGAATGAACTGCCCGATATGTATCCGTGGCGATAAGGCTCAGGTCGGTCAGGTAGTGATGAATCTGGTCAAGAATGCTCTCGAGTCTGGGCAGAATAAAATTCACGTGCGCGTGAGCTTAACCAGTGAAAAGCTTGAAGATCCGCTTGCCATTGAGTCTCAAATTGGCTGTCGGCTCAAGAAGGGCGACTATGCGAAACTGGTTGTTGAAGACGATGGTGAAGGAATTTCACAGTCCATCATCAGTAAAATATTTGATCCGTTCTTCACAACGAAAGAGCGAGGTCATGGTTTAGGCCTGGCCGCAATCGTAGGTATTCTTACCGCTCATGACGGGACTATTTCAGTCAATTCAAAGCATGGGCACGGTACGACGTTCACAGTGTGGATCCCCATTATCGAGAATCCTAATATTCAGACTCTTTCGTCGGAGGCGGACTCAGATGAGGCGCTGAAAATACTTCATGTTGACGATGAGTTCGAACTACTTGAAGTGGGCAAGTCCATGCTAGAGCAAATGGGTCATGAAGTGATGACGGCAACGTCAGGGACTGAAGCGCTGGATATATTGTCAAACCAGGACAAGAAATTTGACTTGGTCATTTCTGATATCAAGATGCCCGGTATGGATGGCATAACCCTGATGCGAGAAATGTTTCACAAATATCCTGACTTATCAGTGGTGCTGGCATCGGGTTATGCTGATGTGACCAATGCTCTCACAAGCAAGGAGGCAATGAGAGTGGACTTTCTTGGCAAGCCCTATAATCTTAATGAGCTTCTTGTCGCAATTGATAGTGCCCGGCTTAAATCTCAGCAGGATGTCTCTCTGAGAAACTAGGTTGAGTGATCAAGATTAGACTCGAGCCTTCGTTGCTGCCTGGGCAGCCGGAGTTCGCGGGATGCGCTTGTATGGGTTAAATGATGTTAAGGCGCAGAATCGTCAATGCGTAGAACAATAAGGGTTATCAGCTGGGTGAGATTCCAACAATCGCTGGTCGTATTGTTGTTCACGCTTGCCTTTTCATCGAGCGATCTGCGCGCCGCAGAGGAAATTCAGCACAACATACTCGTTATCTACGGCAGTGCAGATGTGGCTATCTGGGAGGAGAATGCCAGCCAGCTTATTTTGCAGACTATCAATGAGCACCCAGAACTTGCCGCTATTCCTGAATTTCTCCCTCTCATACAGACACCAGAAGATGGCCTCGAACAATTGGCGGAATCCTTGCGTTTGCGACATGGCCATCTGGACATTGACCTTGTGGTTGCATTCTCAGCCGATGCCAACGACTTCGTTCACCGTTGGGCGCATCATTTCGCCCCGGGGATCCCTGTTCTGCATGTCTTGCCCGGAAACGATGTGATAGAGGCGGCAGAGAATCTTCCTGATCGGGCCTTCGTGTTGTCCTCCATAGATCTTGCAATTCGGAACACTGTTGACCTTTTGCCTGGACTCTTTCCAGACCTAGAGCGCATCTACGTAGTGGGTGGCGCCGGTTTGGGTGATCAAAGCTATCTCCGCCGTTTTGATTCTGCATTGTTGGATACAGGCATCAATGCAGATGTGATTTATTTTCGAGGCAACCCTTTGAATGAGGTGATTGCGTTACTGAATCCGCCTCCTGAGAACAGTGTCCTCATGCTGGGTGCCTATAATTCTGACCGGAACGGGAATATTTTTCGGACAGTAGTCGCGGCCAGGGTACTTTCAGAGGGAATAGACATTCCAGTCATGGGAATGACGGACACACTCGTCCGTAGTGGCGCCATCGGAGGGAACGCAACCATCGCGTCCGGATACGCCGATCAAACTTATGCGTTGATCGAAGCAATGCTTGATACTGGGAGCCTGCCAGCCGGCAGTCATATCGCCAGCACAGCCAACGTATTCAATGGAACGCAACTGGATCGCTTCGGAATCAATCGAGGTCTACTCCCTTCAGATGCCGTCATCATTAACGAGCGTGCAACGCTATGGCGTGAATACGGATCTCTGGTAATTGTGACCACATTGGTCATTCTTTTTCTCTTGTCCCTGGTTGTTCTGCTTGCCGCTGCCATTCGTCGGCGCAATCGTGCGGAAGCAAAACTCAGAGAAGTGCACAAGATGGAAGCACTGGGTAGCCTTGCAGGTGGCATAGCGCACGATTTTAACAATATTCTCATGAGCATAATCGCGAATGCCGAGCTGGCGCGAATGCAATTGAATGAAGGGCTTGAAAAAGTTGACAGTAAGCTCACCAAGATTCTGACCGCTAGTGACAGAGCCAAAGGCTTGATAGCGCAAGTGTTGATGTTTAGTCGACAGTCAGCAACTGACAATTTTCGCGCTATCGAGTTAAGAGATTTGGTGAGTGAGTCTGTAGATCAGGTTCGTTCGTTTGCGGCAGTGAATTGTTCAATAGAGTTTCAATGCGAGGAGGGCGTGCCTCCCATTCGCGGTGATGCGACGCAGCTGCATCAGGTGATTATGAATACTTGTGTCAATGCTCAGCACGCCGTGGAAGAGACCGGTGGCAGCATCGCTGTATCCGTCACTCAGGAGCAGCTCATGCTCCCTCAGCGATTTTTTAGTCAGGAGATGCCACCAGGTCACTACGCAAGACTCTCTATCGAAGACACAGGCACGGGCATCGATGAGAACAAGCTGAAACACATATTCGAACCCTTTTTTACGACCAAGCCTCAAGGCAAGGGTACGGGATTGGGCCTATCGTTGGTTTACCGAATCGTTAAAGCCCATGATGGCTATATCAACGTGACATCAAAACGGGGAGCAGGGACCCGAATTGATGTTTATCTGCCTCTACTCAAGACTTACAAAGCGGAGGAGGTTGTTGATATCAAGAAAGGCATCCCGCTGGGTAACAACCAGACTATTCTATTGGTTGATGACGATGAAATGGTGCTCGATGCCAACCGGCAGTTTCTGGAAGCGGCGGGCTACCGTATCCGCTCATTCAGTAGTTCAATTGCCGCGCTCGATGAATATGTGGCGAATCCGGACCGTTACGAATTAGTAATTTCGGACCTGTCCATGCCTGAAATGGATGGTGCGCGGCTCATATCCAGTATTCGACAGGAAAATCCCGATCAGCCAGCGCTGTTGTGCACGGGTTATGTAGAGGGATTAAAGACTGTTGAACTCAACAACGTCCAGATCCTCAGCAAGCCATTCTCTACAAAGGAGCTCTCTGAAGCCGTTGCGGACTCACTCGTAAACTGATTGGCTAAGGCAGTTTGATTTGGCCGCTTCGTTCAATATGTCTTTCTGGTCTCTTAATCCCCTCATCTCTTTTTTACCTCTTTACCTCATCACCGCTACTTCGTAGCAGGCAGCTGTTTCTCGGTCATCGATTCTGGCTTGTTCCAAATCAACGGCGGCAATTGCTTGCCCGTGCCGACAGTCTGTCGCCGATTCAGTCGACTTCTTGACAGACTGATCCTTCTACCTTTCACAGTTCAGATGACATTCATACGCCATCTATTTGAATTGCATGGCAAAGTAAAAAGCCCTTGCTCGTGACTATTGGTCAGGCACGGAAGATGCATAGATAAAGTCACGGTTAGTTTCAAAGGCTCATTGAGATCAGGAGGGCTTCACAATGTCTTCGACTCAAACACCAGATACACGGCATCTGCAAGGTAGCGGGGAGCTGGCAAACGCGCTCCGCTTGAGTGGCGCACCTATACAGGCGGACTGTAGAAATGCTGATATGTACTATGAATTGGGATTGCTGCAGCGAGAGAGCGGTAAAATAGACGAGGCGATAAGAAGCTTCAAGAATGCAGTTACACTCGGCGACAGTGTTGCCCTCGCTGAAGTAGATTTGGCAGCTTGTTTGATTCTTAAAAATCGACCAGCTGAAGCCGAGTTACACGCTCGTTCTGCTCTGAACAAGAACGCCGATCTGCTTGATGGGCAGCGACAATTGCTGAATGCACTATTTTTGCAAGGCAATTACAGTGGCGCGCATCCTATAGCGAAGCGCTTATTGTGTCATGTTGGTGCTGATTTGGAAGATAGACTTCTAGCGGCCAGAGTTTTTGCCTGTGCGGACGACTATGCCGAAGCGATTGCAGTTATTAAAAGTGTGATTGACAGCGAGCCGGATGCGCGCGAGGCATATCTGCTTCTGAGTCAGTTTCTCCAGGAGAGTGGGCAGTGTGATTCAGCACTTCTGGTTGCAGAGCAGGCGCAGGCCCTCGCTCCAGAAGATATGTCAATTAGTGCAGCTCGGGCTCACTTACTGGAGCAGCAGGGTGACTATGAAGCTGCTTATCGAATGATAGAACCGTTGGTGAAAAATGAGACTGTGTTGTGTGCGAACGTGATTCATATTTTTGCCAGGCTGGCGAAACGATTTGGAGAGACAGACGTTGCGATTGAGTTGTTGAATCAGTTGCTTGAAAACGAGACACATTCTATTAACGTGCGCATGACTACTCTGAAACTGCTCGCGTCCATCCATGATGCTTGCGGTAATTATGAGAAGGCTTTCGTGGCGGTTGAACAGGCCAATAATCTTCTTCCCGACAGCCGCAACGAGAAACACGATGTAACACTGGTAAGTAGTGTGCTTGATTGGTTCAGCGCTGCACGTGTTGACGCAATGAATCCAATTCGCGAATCCAGGCTCGCAGAACTTGGGCAGTCTCAAGAAGGCGAAAAAGTACAACCCATATTCCTGGTTGGACTGCCACATTCTGGAGTGGGGCTGGTCGAACGTATTCTTCACCAAACGTCCCAGGTGCACGTTGCCGGTCGTCCTTCTTGTCTTGATGCTATTTGTGGAGATGAGCTTCCAGTGATGCTCTGCGTGGCAGATGACTTTCCTGTGAACCTGCGAGCGCTGAATAAGGAAGTAGCCAGTGCAACAGCCCAATTGTATGTTCAGCAGCTCACCGACGCCGTACCAAACAGCGCTAAGCGGGTAGTCGATTCTTCATTTGAAAATCATCTGCTGCTAGGGCTGATCAGTACGCTCTTTCCCCATGCCAAAATTGTGTACTGCTCAAGAGACTTGATGGCGGCAGGTTTAGCTTCTTTTTTCGGAAATGATGTTGTTGAAGGGCAGCGAGAGTTTACCGGAAGTCTGGAGCAATTTGGGCGCTATGCAATACGACATCAACAACTGATGAGACATTGGCAGAGCGTATTGCCTTCAGCCATTCATGAATTTAACTATGAGAGATTTATGAGTGAATCCAACCAGGAGGTTGAGTGCTTGCTGGAATTTTGTGAGCTGTCTGACGATCTTGCCCAGAGCAATTGCACCGGCTTGCTCCATTCGACAAACGCCTTTGACTCTTCTCTGGGGATGAGTTCGACTTCTCATTGGCGACACTACGAGCGCCAGCTCCAGCCACTGAAACAGGCATTGGGGACTCAGGAATCTGAGGCTGCTTGAGTTCGAGACGTCGGCATAACACTTACGCTGGATCAAAATCTTCCCTGCTGCAGGGGAGTACTCTTTAGGTAGGTACTGATTTAGGTGCTGAGATAGGTACTGAGATACGTGCTTAGTGGCACTTAGATCGGTATTCAGGAAGCTACCTTGATTCTTCTACACAAGTGAAGAGCAACCACTAAGGAGTGATTGATTATGAAGCAAATTGCCAAGCCGTTGGCGGTGCTGTTCCTGCTGTTGTTAAGTCTGCTCTCTTTTTCCTGCACACAAACGGGCGGACAGATCGGAACAAGCATCGATGTCTGTTGTCCAGGCGACTATGACGACTACGATGATTACGGTGTCGAGGTTATCGACATGCCGTTGTTTCTTCGGGAATATGTAGTCGCCGAGTTCGATGCTGCCTTTCAGGAGAAAGGGCTCAGTCGCAATGATCGAATCAATGACTTGCGTGTTGAGATTCGCTACAACCACATTAATCTGGACTCCGAACAGCAAGAGATTAATCCGTTCATTCGAATCGAGTCTTTGAATGTCGAACTCACCTATGTGGCAGAGATTCAAATCCGAATGTTTGAAACTTCCAGCGGAAACGAGGTGTGGGCAGGCTCAATCAGCAGGATTCATCAGGTCACGCCTGGAGAGTACATGCACGAGGAACGAGCCAGGCCTGAATTCAGGCGGGCTTTTCAGCGCATGTTGGAAAACTATCCGGATTTGTAAGCAATAAAAAAGGCGGCTCTCCAGGAGAGCCGCCTTAAACGTTTCAGGCTTACAGAAATTCAACGCAGCATTGAGCGCTTAATAAGGTTGATGGTGTCACACTATTTAAAGAAGGCTACCAATTCGTCCAGTTTGCCAGCCTGATCACTCAGAGCGTCACTGGCAGATGAAGCTTCACGAACCAGAGAGCTGTTGTCTCTGGTCATCGCATCCATTTCCATTACCGATTTTTTGACTTCTTCGATTCCGCTGGCCTGCTCATTACTCGCCATCGCAATTTCAGAAATAATGTCATTTACCTTTTTGACAGAAGTCACGATGCGATCGAGGGTCTCACCGGAATCGTTGACCAGAGTCGTTCCTTCGCTCACTTTCTCGTTACTGTCAGTGATTAGTGCTTTGATTTCTTTCGCGGCGGTCGCACTCCTGCCGGCCAGATTTCTTACTTCGTCTGCAACCACGGCAAAGCCGCGACCTTGTTCTCCAGCGCGCGCGGCTTCGACGGCGGCGTTTAGTGCAAGCAGATTGGTTTGAAACGCAATTTCGTCAATTACGCTAATGATTGCCGATATTTTATTGGAAGATTCATTGATCGCTTCCATGGCGACTACGGCCTGGCTAACAACGCTGCCGCCTTTCTCTGCTTCCTCGCGCGCGCTTTTTGCCAGCACGGCCGCTTCTGAAGCGTTAGCCGCAGTTTGTTGTACTGTGCCAGTGAACTGTTCCATCGCCGCGGATGTCTGCTCCAGGCTAGCAGCCTGTTGCACAGATCGGTTGTCGATATCATGATTTCGCGAACGAATTCCTTCTGTTCCCTGTTTGACAATCTCAGTCGTCGTTTTGATTTCCGCGACCATGGATTGCAAGCGAGCACTAAAGTCATTGATGGAGTCGGCCATGAGCAGGAAGTCGCCTGAGTAGTCACCATCCATGCGCTCGTTCAGCTCACCCTGAGATAGCCCTTGCATAACCTTTGCGCTTTCTTCCATGGCGCTATGCACCATCTGATCCAATTGGATTCGTTCAGTAATGTCCCGAGCGAATTTGACTACTTTGCTGAGGCTGCCGTTGGCATCATAAATAGGGTTGTAGCTTGCTGAAATCCAAATCTCTTCACCCGCCTTGTTGATGCGTTTGAAATGACCTTGGTGGAATTCTCCGGCGTTGAGCCTCTTCCAGAAGTCCTGGTATTCCTTGCTAGAGGCATATGCACGCTCGACAAACATGCGATGGTGTTTGCCTTTTATTTCCGAGAGGGAGTAACCAAGCGTATTCAGGAAATTTTCATTCGCGCTGACGATGGTGCCGTCGAGGTTGAATTCGATCACGGCTTGAGCACGATGGATCGCTTCGAGTTGCCCTGAAGTGTCAGCGGCTCTCAGTTGTTCCCGGGTGACATCAGTCGCAAATTTGATAATGCGGCAGACCTCGCCGCTGTCGTCAAACACAGGATTATAGGAAGCCTGAATCCAGATTTCCTTGCCACCTTTACCCAGTCGCTTGTAGACACCTTCATCGAAGTTGCCTGCTCGAAGTTTGTCCCAGAACTGATTATAAGAACCGCTATTTGCTTCCGCTGGTTCGACAAACTGGCGATGATGTTTGCCAACGATTTCGCTCAGTTCATAGTCCAGGGCTGACAAGAAGTTATGGTTGGCAGTCAGGACATTGCCATCAGGCGTAAACTCGATGACGGCCATAACCTTGTCGATTGCGCCGATCATTGACTGGGACTCATTGAGGCGCTCTCTGGCAGCTTCAAGTTCCTCTTGCCTGGTGTTGTCGATGGTGGGAATAACTACGTTGCTTATGTCTTCTGTGCCCACGGCTTGTGGTGCTTCCGACTTCCCGCTGTCGGAACCAATAAATTTGGATAAGATTCCCATGATTTCTTATGTCCCCTAATTCTGACTAATTATTGTTGCTTGTCTGATGCACAGTTCTGTTACGACAAGATTCCGTATTTTGCTTAGTGATTTTTGTAAGAAATCGTCGGTTTCCCTGGCTCGAACCCCTCGCATTTAGCGGGTTTCAGGCATTTGCGCTGTCATAGCCATAGGGCGGCTGCGAAAAAGGCAAAAAGTGTGGTTCAACGGAGGTACGTGCGATTGAAAAATGCGATAGAAAGATGCATAGAAGAATGCGATAGAAAGATGCATAGAAGAATGCGATAGAAAGTACGATAGACAAACAAGGGGCCTGAGGATGGGATGGCAGCAGAGGGCATCGTCAGCAACGGTTCGCTGGTGCATACTGTGAGAATCCGGGAGCCAAGCGGAATGATTTGAAACATTCGAAAATCCTCAAGGGCGATTGGAATCATTGAGCAGCCAAAAACTTGCTCGAACCACTCAGCTAATGAATAAGAAGCACACAAGACACTTGTGAGAAAACAGGTACACCTGAAAGGAGCCGGGCTATGAAAACTTCTAACTTAGGAAGAGCAGCAGTGTTGTTGCTTATTGCGATCGTTATTTCAATGCAGTCGAATGCCCAGGACGAGGAGCCACGACTTTTCAACACCGTGAAGCTTAAGCTGGCCAATGGAGAGCCTGTTGTTGGCGGCACAATCTCGACTCCAGATCCTGATGCCTACTGTGCCATGGCGAATGCAGGGTTCGATTTTATGTGGATTGAGATGCAACACAGTCCACTCAATTATTCTCAAGTCGCGAATATGATTCGCACCTGCAGTGATGCTCCAGCAATTCCTTTTATTAGAGTTCCGGCGGCAACTGAAGGGGATATCCAAAAGGCGACTGATATCGGCGCTTTGGGCATTATCGTTCCCATGGTGGACGCGGTAGAGGAGATCGAGACCGCCGTCACCTATGCTAAATATCCTCCCGAGGGGAAGCGCAGTCAGGGCGGTGGGCAGTATGGTGCTATCTGGGGTAGAGATTACCGGCGCCATGCCAATCACAACGTCATGATAGTGGCGATGATCGAGCAGCCAGCCGGTGTGGAAATCATTGAGCAGGTCGTCAACACACCGGGCGTCGATGTGGTCTATGTTGCCAGTTCAGACCTTGGAAGCTTCACCGGTCTCAGGCAGGGAGATGCCGATTACGAGGCGCTGGTTACCCGTATAAAAGATGTAACACTGGATGCGGGGCTCTATCTGGGAGGGCCGATGGCATGGCTACAGTCCCGTGAGGGGTACAGCTTTTTTCAGGGGCCGGGTACCAATGCGCTCATCAGAACAGGGGCCAGGGTATCACTGGAAGGTGCCGACCCCTGTCAATACCTCCCTTCGGGTGCAACGCCAGTGGCAGGTGAAGATCCCTGTCCCTGAAATCCACAAGCACTGGTCTGAGACTGCCGATAGTGCGGTCAGCAAACGAAAGCTGATGGCCCCGTTGGTATAGCACATCGTGTCTACTTTCCGGGGCGGAATTCTCGATTTGTTGTGTAGTTCTATGGGTGTAGTTCCACGGACGACTTCATCGTAAGTATCACATGGAAATAGCGGGGTAGCTTTCTTATACTGCGCTGAGTATGCAGATCAGGAAATATCTCTAAGCTATTAATATTTAAGATAATTTACACCTTGGATGTCAAAAAAGCACTCACCATATGAGACAAATGCGGCTATCGTTGCAGGTATACAACAACGAGATACTGCTGCTGAGCGAGCATTTGTCGAAAAATTCGCACCCCGGCTTGCCTATATCTTGCGCAAGCGAACCGCGGATATTGAGCTGGCAAATGATCTGCAACAGGAAGCGTTCATTATCGTGTTGGAGAAGCTGCGTGCCAATGCGTTGAATGAACCCGAAAAGCTTGGGGCATATCTTCAGCAGACCGCGATCAACTTATATATAGGTCATGTGCGCAGACAGGCCAGGCAACAAACAGCGAGCAATACAGAATTGATAGAAGCCTTATCGTCAGACGCTGATCAATATCTCGATTTGGTGAAAGATCGGGCATCAGCTGCAGTCTTAAACGTTATTGATCAGCTAAGTAACGAAAGGGATCGAACGATTATCAAGGCGTTTTACCTCGATGAACTGGATAAAGCTGCAATCTGTGCGGAGCTCAATTTAAGTCATCGGCACTTTGACAGGGTGATATCGAGGGCAAGAGACAGATTCAGAAGAATGGTTGAGAGCAGTATTGAGTTTGACGATCTGGATATTAGTTAAGCGAAGTTGGTTGAATTTAAGGTTGTTAGCGTTCGGAGATTCGTGACGGCGACTTGGAACCAGCACTAACAAGGTATTCCACCTAGAGAGTAAGCAGATGAGAGAAAGACCAGTCAATAGCAACGATCATGAGTTGATTCTTCGTTACTTGCGCAAGCAGATGACGGTCGAAGAACTGGCTGAGTTCGAAGTACGCTTAATGAGCGAGCCGGAACTGATTCGTGAAACCCAACGTGAAGAAGCTCTCATAGCTGCGCTTCACGAATGCCAACAAGCTCTGGCGACGACAGCCAAACAGCCTCGAATACTCAACATACGAGAGTGGTTTATGCAGCCTATGACTGCAGCGGCGGCCATGGTTGTTCTACTGGTTTCGATTCCGATGATTGGTTTGCAACAGCAACTCGCCAGTCAACAGGGGGCGGATAATATTCAAATCGCTGCCAATTATTATGTTGAAGCGCTGCGCAGCGATGCTCCAGCTCTCACTTTTGCCGCTGACTTTCCGATGCTGCTACATGTGGACGCTGGTCCCAATGGGGGGGACAAGGAATATTCCTTAAGCATGAGCGATTTGCTCTCTGGTGAACTAATCTATGAGGCTCAGAATCAGCGCGTTGGTAGTGAAGGCTATTTAAGCCTCTTGTTGCGCGAGCCAGTGCAGGGTGAATTTCTGATTTCTCTGGAGGCCGAAGGAGCCGAACAAACTTTCAGGGTCATTCTGCGCTGAGATTCTTAGCTTTCTGAGCGCCGCTGACCTGCGCTGGTCATATTGTTAGCTAGTGACGTCCACGTTTTCATCTTTACCGTGACAGACAGTTCTTACAAAGTATTCAAGAACTTTCATTCCCAGTTCCTTTTATTCCCTGCTTCTTTCAACCTCAGTTCCTTTCAACCTCAGTTCCTTACATCCTCTGTTTCATCCATCCTGAGCTTTTCCAATTTCCCATTCGGACAAGCCAATCGCGTACTGTGGCGAGTACATTGTTTGCTCGCTGAGGACAGTAGGCAGCCCGCATTACTGTTTTACTCTCACGTGAATAGTGAGTATGCTGCTTCCCACGACAATGCGGAGGAAGCGCTGTGGCGATTGTGGCAAACAATCTCAGACTGGCCAGGGAGAACCCCGAACTTGCGGAGCAAGTCAAACTGCATTTCGATGAGCTAATCTCGATCTCTGAGCAATGGGATGAGGGAAGCTTCGCAATACCGCAGGGCTACACGTATCTTGGTCAATTTTTGGCACACGATCTCGCAGGGCGGGAATTCGTCAACCACAGATCTCCCAGACTCGATCTCGATAGTGTTTATCCAGAGTTCGAAGATGCAGCGCTGATTGACCCATCAAGTGGTAAATTTCTCTACAAAAGCAGTGATGATTCTTATCTGGCCGACTTCTTGCGCGATCCAGATACAAATAAGGCGCTGATTCCTGAGTTTCGCAATGACGATCACTTCGTGCTCGCTCAGCTCCATTTGCATCTACTGTTTTTCCACAATGGGCTTATCGAACTACTGGTAAAGAAAGAACCGTCACTCTCTCCGCGCGAACATTTTCAAATCGCACGCCAATATCTTTGTGCCTGTCTACAGAAAATCATATTGGAAGAATATCTTCCGACAGTGTGCGACAAGGATGTGTATGAAGCTCTCTGGTGTAACGCCAGACCATGTGTAATCGATATTCCTGATAGCGAAGTCACTTTGCCCTATGAGATTACTCATGCTGCTGGTCGATACGGTCATTCCCAGGTAAGAAGTAAGTACATCCTGAATACCCTTCAAGGTCTAAAGAAAGAACTGACATTGACCGAGCTGTTTGCCCATAGCGGTCATAACCCTGCTTACATGGGGGCGCCACATGATATGGCCGTGGATTGGTCGCTGTTCTTTTATCATAGCCCGCGCGAGCTTAGAGAGTTATCACAGCGAATTAACCCGTTTGTTAATGTAGAACTGCGGCAGCACCCCAATCCCGATATCGTAAAAATGAACTTATTCGCTGGTGCAGGGAAGGCTCTCGCATCGGGGCAGGAAATGGCAGAACTGGTAATGGCCGAATTAGTTCGCCAGGGCATTGGTGATGATCCATCCATGCCGTTGGGTGTGACTCCAGAGCTCGGCATCTCAAGGGCAAATAAACGATTACGTGGGGAACTGGAGAAAATTGGCCTCTGGAATCCAATGCCGCTATGGCTCTTCGTTCTTATCGAGGCAGACAGCAATGCCAACGGCGGCCTGAGGTTGGGACCATTGGGTAGCGTCTTGCTTATTGAGACAGTCAAGAACGCCACTAAAGTAAATGGAGAGTGGAACTACGCCGATAGTCAGACGAATTTGCAAGATAAATACGACTTACCGCCAGTGCGTAATATGTATGAGCTATTGATGCATGCACAACCTTTAACCGCTAACTGAAACGGAGAACAGTATGACTCGCGAAGAAAGACTGCAACGATATGTAATCAATCATCAACAAACTGCCTATATTTACAAGGATCATCTGGAGAGTGCTGATATCCCGGAAAAAGAAGCATTTGCCAATGGCTACCATGGTGATTACGGGCCGGGTTGGGAAGTAAGCTCGTCAATTCAAGATGACGGCGAGCTTTATTTGCAACTCGAATGTACGGGTGAGAAATGGAATGATACTCAGCGAGAAATCAATAATTCGCTGCAATTCATACCTACACCAGACCTTGACTTGTATGGTGGTCGCTTCAGTCCACTAGTCGTTCGTAAGAAAATCATTGACCAACCGGTGCGAGTCGGCAACACTCAATGGCAGCTTGTCTATTGTCGGCTTCAGAAGAGTCCATTGCAGACAAAGGAAGGAGAAATTCAGGTCAATGACGTGATCCTTACCTGGGGTCATCCAGAGTGGCCTGATTACATGATCTCATGCTGGAAGTGGTTCGAAGGATAATAATCGCTCTATGCGCGGTCGCAACGAGTCATGTTTTTGCGCAGCAAGAATCTGCCTCGGAAAATCAGCGCGCGTGGCAAGATGCAGGATCATACGAACTAGCAAATGGTGAGCGCAAAATCCTGTTGCTTGAGCAACAGGGTTTTGACCTCGCAGTAAGAGTACTCAAAGAAAATATTTCTATTTCGAGCCAAGAAGGGCCAGATCTGAGTATCGGCACTGAAGTGTTGGTTCTCGAAAACCTGGAACCGGAATCGGTTCGCTACACAGTTCAAGTCCTTCCGGTCCTCAATCAACAATCTGTTGAATTTAATCTTAGCGAATTGGTAGCTGACGCCGCTGCAAATAGTAATACTGCAGCGAATGATTGGACGACAGCTTCGGCGCTCTATTCAGCGGCGCAGACCTGGCAACAGGCAGAGAGTCTGGCAGATGATGTGATTGCCCCATTGGAGCTTCTGCTCGGCTTGGATGTTAGTCAGGAACTCGGTGAGCTACTCTGGCGTTTTTATGCTGATGCATTGGTCCGTTCAGGCCAGTCGGAAAAAGCAATTGGACAGTTAAGCTCCTATCTTGCGGATGTCAGCCGTACTAACCCGGAAGCAATTTATATTCACTGGCAGTACCTGATTGCGCTCAATCAGGCACGATACACAGAAGACGCTTTGTCGCTGGCAGAACAACTGGAACAAAGTGTTGAGTCACTTCCCCCCAGCTCTTTTCATAATTCTATAGAAGCAGAATGGCTAAAGGCGCAGGTTCGAAACTCTTTGGCGGTAATCCAGGTGGCTGCCTCACGACTGCAGGGCAGTGATGCGCTGATGGTTTCTGCTGGCGAATTGTTGAGAACGAATCTGCAAGCTGTTCAAGATCATCCGGACCAGTCGTTGAAGGCTAGACTCACCGAATATCTGGCAGGCTATTACAGCTTCACCCAAGGGCGAAGCAATTCTCTCAGTCAACAGCTGCTGGAAGATGCTGAGAGCATGTACCGCGAGGCGGGTGATGTAATTCCGATTTCTGCTTTGCGTAACAATCAGGCCTACGCCGCTCTGGGTCGGGGTGACTTTAGCGCAGCACTCGATCTGTACCTCGACGCTTTGGCTCTTAGGGAGGGATCAAAGCACGAAGAGGGACACGCTTTTATCCGGGCTCGACTCGGCTATCTTTATTTTTCTCTCGGTGATTATCGGCGAGCCAGGATTCGCTATGCGGAGTCCATCTCAATCTATGATCGGCTCGGTTTGCATCGTCAGCTTGTCCACAATCAATTGGAACTTGCAGAAGTACTGAGGGCAGATGGTGCTCCTCAGGAGGCGCTTCGCTTGTTGTTCACTATTGAGGCTCAATTTGGAGCGAGCGCGTCGCTGGAAGATAGCTTACGGCTTGATAGTCAAATCGCACAAAATTTAATCGATGTAGGCAATGTCGAAGCGGCATCTGCCATTATTCAAGCGCTTAACGACGAGTACAGCATCAATACCGCAGACGGCAGAGAGCGACTGGAATTTGCATCACGCTTGTTCTATGTGTTGGAGTTCGACGTTTTGCGTGCGAGGCTGGCGTTGGAGGAAGGGCGATTGGGGGATGCCGCGAGCATAATTAGTGCAGCGAGAGGGCAGTTCGAAAGTCTGCAGCAAGAGCCATTGCAACAATTGGAATTGCTTCATCTGCAAATGCAGTTAGGTGCTGCGTTGGATGAGCAGGAGCAATTACTCGCCACTGGACGAGAAGCATTGGCTCTCATTGATAATGTTCGTAACGATGTCGACTTTCAGTTCCAGGGGCCTCGTTGGTCTAGCAGGACCGCTTATATCCAGGCCCTGATGATTGCTGCCTACTTCCGAAATTATTCAGAAAGTGGAGATGTTGATTCCCTGAACGAGGCGATAGCACTCGGTCAAAGGTCGAGAGCGTTGAATTTGCGTCAGCTACGATTGGCTTCGAGAATTGATGGCAATGCGGAGCTCACTGCCATTCGCTCACAAGTGGCCAGATCGAGACAGGAACTGGCCAGTGCAGTGTTGGCGGGTTCGCCAACTGATTTGCTGGAAAGAGCGCTAGCCAGAAGCGAAGAAGATTTACAGCGCATTCGCAATGAGTTGTCTATTGAAAATCCACAGCTGGATTTTTTATCGCGTGAGACGATCCAGCAAGGTTTGTCAGGTGAAGACAAAGCTCTGCTCTATCACTTGTCGTCTTCTGAGAGTTTTCTGTTGGTGCTTTCAAGAGATGAGCATCAGCTCTATCCACTACCTGCCATCGACGAGATGAACACCATGGCAAATCGGGCTCTGGAGCAGTTAGCTATCGCGGGTAGTGATCTGGTTGATGTTAGGACTCTGGCATCCTTGATGCTTCCCCAAAGCCTGGATGTGAGTGGAAGCCATTTGCTTATTGAAGCAGATGGTTTGCTAACCCGAATTCCGTTCAATGTATTGCTTCACTTTCGCGATATTGATCAGAGCAATGCCAGTGTAACGATGTTGCCGTCGTTGAGTGAATACTTTGGCGCTCGTAATGCCCTTTCTGCTGGTGAGAGCGATGAGAGGATTAGTGCGAGTGAACGCCTGGCTGTTGCGATCGTCGCTGATCCGATAATAAATGCGACAGATAACATCAGTGATGACGAGGGTAGTGAGCCGCAGATAGCCGCATCGGCAAATACATTCAGTGAGCCTTCTTTCCCGCGCTTGCCGTACACCCAGATCGAAGCTCAGGAAATCCAGAACCGATTTGGAGAGGTCGCGACCGAGGCTTTTCTCGGTCAGGATGCAACTATTTCAAATCTGCGCAGAAGCTCCTTTCGTGCTGCAAGAATTTTGCATATCGCATCCCATGGTTTCGCCAGCGAAGAGGATCCACTGGTTTTGGGGCTGGCGCTTGCCAACAATGCAGGTAATTCCGTTGCCTCTGGATTGCTGACCGCTGAACAGGTTTCCGCGACCCAGTTTTTCAACGAGTTGGTTGTCATCAGCGCGTGTGAAACAGGGGTTGGACAGGCGCTGAATGGTGAGCCGCTAATGAGTATTGGTCGGATGTTTCTCGCCAGTGGCGCGAAAGCAGCACTGACTACGTTATGGCCAATTTCTGACCGGGCCAATGCGGAATTCATGTCATATTTCTATGCGGCACTTTGGGATTTGCAACTGGCGCCACCACAGGCCTTGGCGTATGCGCAAAGTGAGTTGATGCAGACTCCGCGTTACAGGCATCCATTTTACTGGGGCGCTTTTCAATACCAGTCTGTGCAGCATGATGCACAGGCAGTGCTTTTTTGAAAGTTTAGTGCCTCCCTCCAGAGTAGTCATCAAGCACTGACCAGGCATTGGTCATACGGCTTTGACGAGAACGTTGCTCTTCTGTTTCTTCGCGATTTTCCTCTGATACGTGTTTAGCTCCGTGGTCCGGGTAGAGTTCCTCATTTTTAAGAAGCTGCACCATTTGGGTACGCAGACTACTTTCGTTCATGGGCTTGGGCCGATCCGGGATAATTGAATTTGGAAAAGCGCTTTCGAGCGTCCTTTGCGAATTGGATTTAGGCGATTGCATTTTCTCCGGGTGCATTTCTGTCTTCGGCCCAAAAGATGCCGCTGAGAACCTCTCTGTTGAGCCACCACTAGCTGCACTATGACTGTGCTGTCCGATTTTCTCACCGCGAGTTTTCATCGCCTTTGCTCTAATTCCGGGCAAGCCGGCTGGGTAGTTGGAAAACCAAATTAGTTAGGCAAGTTATCGGCGCTTTCGGTTAAGCCAGCAGTCAATGGATTCTGCTCATAACAAAGCTGCTCAATACCTGTAGCTTCAATCTGTTCTATAAGTGTGCGAAAACCGCTTTTTCGCACTAAAGCTGTGCTCGCGCTGCGCCGTCAAAAGTCACTATGCGCTTTCTTTGTCAGAGGGTTTTCCCGTGTCGAGCAGGCGAACGCACAAAATATGCTTATAAAACAAAGGTATATAAGGGGTTTAAAAAAGTTGGCAGGAGTTTTGCTCCAGACTTGTGCAAATTTCTGCCTCAAAATCGATCGTGCCCACGGTCATGGGGCACAGACATGACGTTGTGTCTGGGGTGGTTGCGCTGAAGATGGTGTCAATTGCCAGTATCAAGCCCGGTGGTTTCCGCCACTATTTCCCAAAACCCAAGCAGTGGAGAGCTCTGTGACATGCAGCCTTCGAGTACGTCGTTAAATCTATTTTCCTTCAAAGGCAAAATTCGTATTTTGCACCTGACCTGGTTCGCCTTCTTTTTGACCTTTGTGGTTTGGTTTAACCATGCGCCACTGATGGCAACTATTCGTGAAACTCTCGGGCTCAGTGCTCAAGAGGTGAGTGCAATTTTGATGATCAATGTCGCGTTGACGATCCCGGCGCGCATTCTCATCGGAATGGCGGTCGATCACTATGGGCCGCGTTTGGTCTTCTCCATACTTCTCGCTGCTTCGAGCATCGCCTGTTTCGCTTTCGCGCTTGCAGACTCATTCGAACAACTGCTGCTCACTCGTTTTCTTCTGGGATTTGTTGGTGCGGGATTTGTGATTGGCATTCGCATGATCGGTGAGTGGTTCCCGTCTCGACAGGTTGGCCTCGCTGAAGGCATTTATGGTGGTTGGGGTAATTTTGGTTCTGCCGCTGCGGCGATGATATTGCCGACACTGGCATTGATCTATGGTGGTGAGAATGGCTGGCGTCTTGCAGTGGCGACGACAGGCGTGATTATCCTGATCTACTCAGTGATTTATTATTTGAATGCTCAAGACACGCCAGAAGGCGCAACCTACTTCAAACCCAATAAGCGTGGTGGATTGGAAGTGTCTACCAAAGGAGATTTCTGGTTTTGTCTGTTCATGAATATCCCGCTGTTCGGTGCACTCGCTATTCTTACCTGGCGCCTGACAAACCTCGAAATTCTTACCGCTGGCGTTGCGACAATTATCTACATGGTGCTCCTGGCGCTTTACCTGTATCAGTGCTGGCATGTCTATCAGGCAAACAAACATATTTTCGATGAGCCTGTTCCAGAGGCGCAACGCTATAAGTTTAAGCAAGTAGCAATTCTCAATCTGGCTTACTTTGTTACATTCGGATCGGAGTTGGCGGTTGTTTCAATGCTGCCTCTGTTCTTTCTCGATACCTTCGAGCTTTCACCGGTGCTCGCTGGTATGTTGGCATCTGGATTTGCATTTATGAACCTGGTGTCGCGTCCGACGGGTGGATGGTTTAGTGACAAGTTTGGTCGCCGCAAGTCCTTGTTTATTACGTTGGCAGGTCTTGCTGTCGGCTATTTTTGCATGAGCGTCATCGACTCTTCGTGGATGGTCGGGATGGCAGTGCTCGTTACCATGTGTTGCTCTTTCTTTGTTCAAGCAGGAGAGGGTGCAGTGTTTGCCATGGTGCCGCTCGTACGACGCCGATTGACGGGCCAAATAGCTGGAATGGTAGGTGCCTATGGTAATGTCGGTGCAATTACTTTCCTGGCGGTATTATCCGTTGCGACACCGCAGTTTTTCTTCAGCATGATCGCCGTTGCATCAGTTATCACGCTTGTTGCTGTTGCCTTTCTTGATGAGCCCGAGGGCGAAATGGTTGAAGTGCTTCCCGACGGAACAGTCCAGGTCATTGAGGTTGGCTAGAATTTCGGCATTCGTTCAATCGCTCACTCGGTCTATAATGCCGCATCGAGCGAGTGACATGCTGACCACATAATGAGCAATGAACTACAAATTAGCGCAGGGCAATACAGCTGCGCGGGCAGAAAAGAGAGTAATCAGGACAGCCTCGGATTCCGAGCTGCTGAACCTGCGTTGCTGCAGACCAAGGGTATCGCCGCTGTGGTTGCTGATGGTGTCAGTGTCAGCGACTACGGGGGTGACGCCGCAAAAGCCTGTGTGGTAGGTTTTCTCAGCGATTATTTCAGCACTCCCGAAAGTTGGTCGGTCAAGAAATCGGCGCAACAAATTCTAAATGCATTAAACATCTGGCTCTATCGACAGGGCCTCGGCAGCACTCGCGACGAGAGTCGAATCAGCACGTTGACAGCGGTGATTTGCAAATCAGCCACGGCACATATTTTTCACGTTGGTGATAGCAGAATGTATCGCTTGCGTGAAGGTTCCATCGAGCAGCTTACGGTAGATCATCGTACCTGGGTGAGTAGCGACAAGAGTTATCTTAGTCGCGCGATGGGAAGTGAGATTCAATTGCAAATCGACTACAGCCGGCATGACATCAAACCGGGCGATCTACTCATTCAAACGACTGATGGGGTTCATGACTTTGTAGATGATCGAACGCTGCGTGACATTGTATTGGCTGACAGCAAGGAATTAGACAAAGCCGCAGAGCTCGTTGTCCACAAAGCAAGCGAGAACGAGAGTCATGACAATCTCACTTGTCAGATTTTGCGCATCGACTCATTACCAACTCAGCAAGCGGAAGAAATATTTCAACAACTAACAGAGTTGCCTTTTCCGCCCGACTTGAACGAAGGCATGATACTGGACGGCTATCGTATTGTTCGTGAGCTGCACGCGAGTAGTCGCTCCCAGCTTTATCTTGCTGAGGACACTGAAACAGGCTTGTTGGTTGCGCTGAAGACTCCGTCAGCGAATTTTAAGGAAGACCTGGCTTATATTGAGCGCTTTACACTGGAAGAATGGGTGGGAAGGCGGCTTGATAATCCTCATGTGCTCAAGGTCTACGAACCAACCCGTCGGCGAAACTTCCTTTACCACATTTCGGAGTACTTGCCTGGCCAGACCCTAAGGCAGTGGATGCACGACAATCCTGAGCCTTCACTGGAAGAGGTGCGATTGATCATCGAACAAATCGCCAAAGGCTTGCAGGCATTTCATCGCCAGGAAATGTTGCATCAGGATATTAAGCCAGACAACATCATGGTCGATCAAAAAGGTACCTGGAAGATAGTGGACTTCGGTTCGACCAAGGTAGCAGGGATCGCCGAGATCGATTCGCCGGTTTACAAGGAATCCATACTCGGCACAAAGAATTACACCGCACCTGAGTACATGCTCAAGAAGCCGGTACAGACGAATGCAGATATTTATTCTCTGGGCGTAATTACCTACGAGATGTTAACGGGAAGCCTGCCATACGGCGAGATGCCCGCTAATTGGTCCAAAAAAAGTTGGCAAGGAATGTGCTATATTCCTGCCAGGGATTGTAATGGCGCAATTCCAGGATGGTTTGACGGCATGCTACAAAAAGCTGTTAACCCTGATACCGGACTCCGGTATCGAGAACTCTCTGAGTTTCTCTACGACTTGCGCAATCCCAATAAGGCGTTGATTTCTGAAGATAAACGCCCACTCCTGGAGAGAAATCCAGTGATGTTTTGGAAGGCTACTAGCCTCGTTTTAGCATGTGTTGTGGTATGGCTTTCTGTTCTCCTCCTGACCTAAGGGTCGTCGTTACAAACCTCCTCATCAATGAATTTGCCTGACAGCCCCAAAATGGTGCATATCAAATTTGATGGCGCACCATAATAGAGCGCGGCGCTGGCGGCTCAGGTTCTTTGGAGTGCTCTCCAGAGATGAAACACAAGTAATTAGTTTGGTTAGATAAATATGAGTAAACAGACACTGGTAGTTGTAGGTAATGGGATGGTCGGCCATCGATTCCTTGAAGCCATACAGGATCGCGGCCTGACAGAGCAATATGAGGTCGTCACTTTCTGTGAGGAGCCACGCCCAGCCTATGACCGTGTACATTTGTCAGAGTACTTCGCTGATAATGATGCGGACGCGCTGTCCCTTGTAAAAGAGAATTTTTTCGCAGAATCGGGAATAACCTGCCATCTTGGTGATCAGGTCGAGTCTATCGATCGCGAGAACAAGACAGTAACGTCAAAGAATGGCCTGGTGATCGAATTTGATCGTCTGGTACTGGCGACTGGATCTTATCCCTTCGTTCCTCCAATCCCTGGCAATGATCGCCCTAACAGCTTTGTGTATCGGACCATTGAGGACCTGGAAGCCATCAAGGCAGCAGGTGCCGATGCAAAAGTTGGCGTGGTCGTCGGCGGCGGACTCCTTGGTCTTGAAGCAGCCAATGCACTGAAGCAGATGGGTCTGGAAACCCATGTTGTCGAATTTGCACCACGTCTTATGGCTCTGCAGATTGATGAGTGGGGTGGTTTGCTGCTCAAGAATAAAATCGAAGAGATTGGAGTCAAGGTACACACCTCCAGAGCGACAACTGAAATCGTTGACGGAGAGCAATGCACACATCGATTGAACTTCAGTGATGAGCAGTTCCTCGAAACTGATATCGTGCTGTATTCAGCTGGCATTCGCCCACGGGATGAACTGGCAAGAGAATGTGGATTGGAGATGGGCCAGCGCGGAGGCGTTGTAATCGACAATCACTGCCGCACTTCAGATGAGAGTATTTTTGCTATCGGCGAATGTGCGCTCTGGAATAATCAAATCTTTGGTCTGGTCGCTCCTGGCTATCAAATGGCGGAAGTAGTGGCAGACTATTTGCAAGCCAACGACAATCAATTTCTCGGCGCCGACATGAGCACCAAGCTGAAGCTTCTTGGTGTCGATGTTGCCAGTATCGGTGACGCACACGGAAATACTGAAGGCTCAAAAGCGTATTCGTTTATCGATGAGCGCAGTGGTGTTTACAAGAAAATCGTAGTCAGCGAAGACGGCAAGAAGCTCCTTGGTAGCGTGCTGATCGGTGATGCTGAAGACTATGGCACTCTGTTGCAGTACAAGCTGAACGACATTGATTTACCGGAGCATCCCGACGATTTGATTCTGCCTCAACGAGACGGCTCAGCCAGCCCAGGTTTGGGTGTCGATGCACTTCCTGCTAGCGCGCAGATTTGTTCCTGTAACAATGTCAGCAAAGGACAGTTGGTAGAAGCAATCGAAGGCGGTGTCCATACACTCGGTGAGCTCAAGTCTTGTACCAGTGCAGGAACCTCCTGTGGAGGCTGTGCCGTATTGGTAGGCCAGGTTCTGAATGCGGAGTTGGAAAAACTGGGAGTGGAAGTCAGCAGTGATATCTGTGAGCACTTTCCCTATACCCGCCAGGATTTATACATGCTTGTGCGCACAGAGAAGATTATGTCTTTCTCTGAGCTGATTCAGCGTCATGGCACGGGCCGAGGATGCGATATTTGTAAACCTGCAGTGGCCTCGATTCTCGCTTCCTGCTGGAACGAGTACATCTTGAAGCAACCACATGCACCCCTGCAGGATACCAATGATCGTTTTCTTGCCAATATGCAAAAGGATGGTACTTACTCAGTGGTGCCACGTGTCCCAGGTGGCGAGATTACTCCTGAGAAATTAATCGTGCTGGGCGAGGTAGCCCAACGCTATGGTCTGTACACGAAGATTACTGGTGGCCAGCGCGTGGACCTTTTCGGTGCGCGATTGGATCAGTTGCCGCTTGTCTGGAAAGATCTCATTGATGCAGGCTTCGAATCTGGGCATGCCTATGCCAAAGCTCTGCGTACAGTGAAATCCTGTGTTGGCAGCACTTGGTGTCGTTACGGTGTGCAGGACAGTGTTGGCATGGCCATCGAGCTGGAGAATCGCTACCGAGGACTGCGTTCTCCCCACAAGCTGAAAATGGCGGTGTCCGGCTGTACGCGCGAATGCGCAGAGGCCCAAAGCAAGGATGTCGGTGTCATCGCTACGGAGAAAGGTTGGAATCTCTATGTCTGCGGTAACGGAGGCATGAAGCCTCGACATGCCGACTTGTTCGCCTCAGACCTGGATGACGCAACGCTGATTAAATACATTGACCGGTTTTTCATGTTCTATGTGCGTACAGCAGATCGATTACAGAGAACCTCCACATGGATGGACAATCTGGAAGGCGGTCTCGAGTACCTGCAGGACGTGATTATTAATGACCGACTGGGCTTGTGTGAAGAATTGGAAGCCGAGATGGAGCAGGTTATAGATAGCTTCCAGTGCGAGTGGAAGAGCACCATCGACGATGAAGAGAAGATGAAGCGATTCCGTCACTTCGTAAACAGCGATGACAAAGACAGTAATGTGGTTTTTGTTAACGAACGTGGTCAGATACGCCCAGCTCGGTCAGAGGAAAAATCCGACACTAGTGCTGGGCAAGAAAAAGAATTACTCGCTGGCTAACGTACCGAATGACAGTCAGGCGGAGCGATAATCTGCCTGATATCAAGCAAGAAGAGATGTATGAATTCCTTAGCAGAACAATTGATAGAAGATAGTATCGAAAATATGACCGAAACAAGTTACATCGCAGTCTGCCGATTTGAAGACCTGGTGGAAAATCTTGGTCAGTGTGCGCTGATCAATGGCAAGCAAGTGGCCTTCTTCCGGGTTTCTGATTCGGACCAGGTTTACGCAATAAACAATCACGATCCATTTAGCGACGCCAATGTAATCTCAAGAGGTGTTGTTGGTGATTTGCAGGGGAGGCTGGTTGTGGCGTCACCCGTGTACAAGCAACACTTCGATTTGCAAAACGGTGAATGTTTGGAAGATGAAAGCGTGGTGCTTGAAACCTACAGCACACGAGTGGTTGATGGCGTTGTAGAGATCGCCGCCTGAGAGAAGTCTGGCTATGTTATTCGGTCGAAAAAAACGCAATCCGATCAAAATCGCTGACAAGAAAGTAGTGGAGTGGAAGTACGCAACTTGTGGTTACTGTTCTACTGGTTGTGCCATGGACCTCGGCCTGAATGCCGAAGGCAAGCCCGTAGCGACGCGCGGTACTGCAGGTGCTCATGTGAACAAGGGCAAGCTCTGCGTGAAGGGAATCTTTGAGCATGAGCTATTCGATTCTGCTGGCCGTGGCAGTGAGCCGCTGATCAGGGATCATAGTTATGAAGACTATCAATCCACTGATTGGGATAGTGCGCTTGATCACATGGCAGGAAAGATCAGGTCAATCCAGGAGCAGCACGGCAGGGATTCATTTGCGGTAGTTTCTACCGGTCAGATCATGACTGAAGAATTCTACACCCTTGGCAAACTGGTGCGCGGTGTACTCGGGACGAATAACTACGATGGCAATACCACGTTGTGCATGGCGTCAGCAGTTACAGGTTACAAGCGTTCATTTGGCTCTGATGGCCCGCCTGGATGTTACGATGACTTTGATCATACAGAGTGTTTGCTGGCATTCGGATCCAATTTGCCAGAGCAACACCCAATTATTTTCTGGCGCTTGAAGGAAGCATTAGAGAAGCGCAAATTCCCCGTTATTGTTGTAGATCCTCGAGTAACGATGTTCGCCCAATTCGCGGACATTCATCTTCCTGTGACACCTGGTACTGATGTAGTTCTTCTCAATGCGCTTGCTCATGTCATTCTCAAAGAAGGGCTGGCGGATGAAGAATATATCAAGCGCCACACCAGCGGCTTTGACGATTTCATGGCCGTAGTTGAGCAATTCGATCCCGTGAGTGCGTCGAAAATCTGTGGCATCGACGAAGACATGATTCGCAACGTCGCCAGACTCTATGCACGCGCCGGTGCTGCAATGAGCATCTGGACTATGGGTATCAATCAGAGCACCCATGGCACCGATGGTGTAGCGGGTATCAATAATCTGAATCTGATAACAGGCAATATTGGCAAGCCGGGTGGTACCAGCTTGTCTATCACCGGGCAATGTAATGCGATGGGGACCAGGGAATGGTCCAGCTGTTCTGGTTTGCCAGGTTATCGGCAGTTGGAAAATGCCGAGCATCGTAAAGAAATCGCTGAGTATTGGGGTGTGGAAGAAGAGTTTTTTCCTCCCAAGCGCGGCATGACAATGACTGATATTTTTCCGGCTATTGAGACCGGTCAAGTGAAGGGGCTCTGGTTGGTCGCTACCAATCCTATGACCTCCATGCCCAACTCTGCACGTATTCGCAAATGCCTTGAAAAACTGGATTTTCTGGTTGTGCAAGACAGTTATCGTGACGTGGAAACTACCCAGTATGCTCACCTCTATTTACCTGCAGCGGTGTGGGCAGAAAAAGAAGGCTGTTTCACGAACACTGAGCGCCGAGTGAATTTGGTTCGGCAGGTATGTCAGCCACATTTGAATTCCAAGCCGGACCACTGGATTTTTAGCAATCTTGCCAAGCGCTTTGAGCAGGGCAAGAAGATCAAATTCCCTGAAACCACGGCCGAAGTTTTTGATGAGATGCGCGAGCTCTCAAGAGGGCGTCCGATGGAAATCAGCGGTATGTCGCACGACAAGATTGAGCAACACAAGGGTATTCAGTGGCCGTGCCGGGAAGGCGATGATCAAACTGAATCGGCTGGCAGTCAGCGGCTCTATGAAGACGGCAAATTCCACCATCCAGATGGCAAGGCGCTTCTCGCACCGCTTCCTTTTGTCGACAATAATGAGCGCCCTTGCAAAGACTATCCTTTCTGGTTGAACAGTGGTCGTGTTGTGGAGCATTTCCATACTCGCACCAAGACCGGGAAGATAGGCAATATGAACAAATACAGCCCGACGCCCTATATGGAAATCAATCCCGATGCGGCTCAGGCGCTGGGCATCAAACAGTCTGAATATGTACGCCTGGTTTCGAGGCGTGGAGATGCAGTAGTGATGGCGCAGCTTACTCACAGAGTTGCTCGGGATATGGTGTTTGTACCATTCCATTTTCATGACTGTGTGAATCGACTGACTCTCGGTTTGCTTGATCCCTATTCCAGGCAGCCTGCTTACAAGCAGAATGCCGTAAGAATCGAGCCGATAGATCAGGATCTGGCTGCAAGACTCAATGTCGAAATGCGGAAGTACTAGTAAGTCACTATGTTTAAAGTAAGAGAAGACGAACCGGATTACGCAAAACTGCGCACCGAAGAGGCGAGGGACAGAAATGTCCATGGCAATTCAATTGACTTGATTGCCTCCAGCACCGTCCAGGAAGGGAGCAGTATGTTCATCAATGCTGATCCAGGCGTTGGTGAGACTCCAAACCGAAACAAGCAGCACGGGTTTCATTTTACTGCGGACAACTGTATTGGTTGCCATGCTTGTGAGGCTGCCTGCAGCGAGAAAAATGACCTGCCTCCACATTTGAGTTTTCGCTCGGTTGGCTATGTTGAGGGCGGAACGTACCCCAATTTCACACGCATGAATATTTCCATGGCGTGTAATCATTGTGATGACCCTGTTTGTCTAAAAGGTTGTCCTACCAATGCCTATACCAAGCACGCCGAATACGGCGCAGTCCTGCAGGATCCGGATACCTGTTTTGGATGTGGCTACTGTACCTGGGTGTGCCCCTATAATGCGCCGCAGCTTGATCCGGTTGAAGGGCAAGTGCAGAAATGCAATATGTGCGTCGACAGACTTGAGGTTGGACTAAAGCCAGCATGTGTCTCTGCTTGCGTAGGCAATGCTTTGGATTTTGGAGTTATCGAAAATATTCCTGAGCGACGTGAACAGGCCAAGACGAGTATCCCGGGCTTTCCTGACCCCTCTATTTCGAATCCAAATATCCGTTTTCAGCAAACCCGAAGCATGCCGCGTGAGTTCACGCGTACGGACTCAGAGCCGGTCAAATATCATCGCAACGATGTGACTAATGATTATGTGCCGGTGGCTAATATAAGCAAAACCAAGAGTGGCGGGCGCGTGCGCTACTGGAATCTGGACAAACTCAGCTCCAGAGAAAACCCACTGGTGATTTTTACTCTGATAACTCAAGCCGTCGTTGGTGCATTTTCTTTCGCGTTTGTTGGAGCGCTTGCGGGTCTTCCAGTAATGGGAGAAATCACCCAGTCTGCTTTGGCAGCTCCTTTTGTAGCGATACTTATTGCCTTGCAGGCAGTTGTGTTGTTCATCTCGACTCAACACCTCGGTAAACCACTACGTTTTTATCGCGGCTTTAACAATTTGCGCTATTCGCCATTGAGCAGGGAGGCTCTGGCGATATCTGTTTTCTTCGCACTCATGGTGCCAGTTGCAGCTTTATTAACGCTTCGGTATGGAGTAGCGGGTATTCTGTCCGCAGGTTTCATTGGCTTGTTCTCGAATGAGACTCTCGATCTACTCATCAATGTGTTTGCAGTTTCTGCTGTTCTGGCAGGGCTTGTAGGTGTGTATTTCATGAACAGAATTTACCGCATCAAGGCGAGACCTTTCTGGGATCACTGGCAGGTAATCAGTTCATTCTTTGGTACTTGCATGAGTCAGGGCACACTGTTTATTGCTTTTATCTGTTTGCCTATCGCGTATTTAACCGATGTATCCCTCGCCGGAATCTGGATGGAGTTAGCGCCAGTTCTCTTGTTAGGTCTACTCTGGGAGTCTATTGGACATATTCTGCATGCCTATGACCTGGAGGCAGCAGGCAGAGAAGGTGCGGCGTCCATGGAAGTGCTTAAGACCAAATTCGGCAAGACTTATTTGTTACGCAACACTCTGTTGGGCGCATGGCTTGTGCTTCTGATTTTCAGCATTGTTTCAGGCCCTGTTCTTTTAGGCGATAGCGTAATACTTCATGGCATTGGCCTTCTGTTTGGAGCTTGCGTGCTCCTTACCGCCTTGGCCAGTCGAGCACTGTTCTATGTTGTGGTGATGCCGACAACGATGCCCGGTGCGTTTTTCTGGAAGAATAAAGGTTTTGAAGAGCACGCTCGTCAGACTGGTTTGGCAAAAATGCCACAAGTTGGAGTCGTAGAGTTGGGTCATTGACCTCTACTAACTATCAAGAAAGCAGGAACTTACGTTGTTAGATTATTTTATTGTCGATGTTTTCACTGAGAAAGAATTCGATGGCGCTCAGATTGCTGTCATTCTGTTAAATACACCACTGACTGATGAGCAGATGCAGAAGCTCGCATCCGAGATTGGTCTCAGCGATTGCGCGTTCGTTGAGCCTGCGGAAGGTGATCAGTCATTCTCACTTCGGGTTTTTACACCCAGTGCCGAACGCAATTTTGGTGGCCAGGCTACGATCGCTGCAGCCTATGTGATTGCTGAACAAGGCCTGGTGAGTCATGAGGGTGACTTCACTTCATTGAAATTCCAACAAGCTGCGGCTGATGTAGATGTCGTACTTAGCAAGAAGAACGATGAGTGGTTTGTGCAATTTTCGCGCAAGGCAGAGGCAGTAGTAGACAGATTTGTTCCTGACAATGCCGCACTTGCAGCCGCACTCTCTTTGCAGGAGTCGGATATTGAAAGCATCAGGTTTCGGCCTTTGTTAGTCGCCTGCGACCAACCCTATCTGGTCGTTCCTCTGCGGTCTTTTCAGGCAGTGCGTAGTGCAGGATTCAATTTCAATGAGTGGAGCAATCGTGTTGCTTCAATCTCACCAACCAATGAGATTTTGCTCTTTACTGGTAAGTCAGACGTAGCAAGTTCAGATTTTCATGCGCGCCTGCTGGGTCCGCAGCTGGCACCTGACGCTGATCCACCTATCGCATCCGCGCTCCCGGCCTTTGTGGGCTATCTGGCAGAGCTGGAAGAGCTACGAGAAGGGACTTATGCTTTTTCGGTAGACCGGGGAACTGTGGGGACGCGAAAAAGTTTGCTCAATGTCGAGCTCGTGCATCAGAGCGGTAGAGAGAACGAGGTCCGCGTTGGTGGGCCAGCAGTGTTGGTTGCTGAAGGCAAAATCAAGATACCCGCGTAAGCAATAGTTTTACTCTGTAATTCTGCTAGCACTCAATCTTCGCGATTGGAGGGAGCTCTTCGAGTCCTGTTAAGAATCCCAGGACTCCATTTCTTGTAGCGCTTCAGTAAAGGGTCCGTGATCGACGCTAAACTGTCCGAGCAGAGGGTGGTCCATGGCGATAATCAAAAAGATCATGAGTCCGAACATGGCGCTCATCAATCCAACCAGCCCGTAATGGGTTCTGCTTTCTTTGGTTTCATAAAACCAGGTCATGCCAATGGTAATCAAGGCGCCAAGTGCAACGATTAACCATGTGATGGCTCCAACACCGTCTCGACCCATGTGTAGCCGCTCACGGCGCATATCGAAGAGATTGTTGAGTCCGCTGAAGACCTCTGCATAGATAATAAATTCTTTCTCATCCTGTGGTTCGTAATTGAGAATCTCGCGTGACAGCGCTTGCACTGACACATGGGATGGAAATTCTGACTCAGGTTGGTCTGCGATACTCGACCATTCAGCAAGGACGTCTTCGACGTAGGTTCTGGCAGATCTGCGAATTGCTTCGCCACCAGTGCCGGTGAGGCCTGCCGAGTCAATGTACAGGTCTTCAATTTGGTTAGCCTCCTGCATGATGACCATCTTCACTTCGGTATAGCCAGACTGCACGTTTACGACCATCAAACCGAGGGCCACAGCGTAGAGAACGCCAGCAAACGCATGTGTCAGTGCAACTGCGTCGTTATCATCCCGGTTAACCATCCAATTATTACGGCGAACAATCCAGACTCCAGCGACTCCAATAGCAATACAAGTCACTGAAACAAGGAGAAACAACAGAGGAAGGGGGAGGTGAAATACAAATGTCAAAATGCAAGTCCTGAGATGGCGAGTAAATTCGGCTGAAGATTATCTTTATTTTATAAACACGATTCAATGATCGCGCTTCCTGTGAAAAATCACATGAATGAGCTCAGCTATGGCAATTTTCCTGCAAGCCTTCACCCATGATGTGAGGTAGTTAGTCAAAACGATTGAAAACACGCCGAATACTTCTGAATTGACTTGCACGGAGTGATGCTGGAGGTTTACAGTTGCTTGCATAAAAATAAATGTGTTTGTAGTTTTCCGCGGTCAAGAACTGGCTTCCTATGGAGCGCACTCGAAGACAACAGGTTCAGCGCAAGGCGACTCGAAGTTCAGCGGCAGCAGAACATTCCAGTCGTAATTCTCGCTCGCAAGCAGATGTGTCACTGACACTCGGCGCCAATCCATCACAACTCAAGCAACGCGACAGTATCGCTGCGATGCAGCATTCGCCTTCGGCAATCGCTCAACGTGAGAAAGCAGAAGCCATGCATGGCTTGACGACGCAGCGAGTTGAAGATGAAGAGACGCTTCAGGGGAAAATGGAAGCAGTGCAGCGTGTCGAAGAAGATGAATTAGTGCAGGGCAAGATGGAAGCTGTGCAACGGGTTGAGGAGGATGAGCTCGTACAAGGGAAGATGGAAGCTGTGCAGCGTGTAGAAGAAGATGAACTGGTCCAGGGCAAAATGGAGTCACTTCAACGCGTCGAAGACGATGAGCTGATGCAGGGAAAAGCAAAATCGACAAGTCAATCAACCCAGCAGCTCAAGGAACAGGAATCCCCGAATCAAACTGGATTGCCGGATAATCTTAAGGCGGGCATAGAGTCCATGTCTGGAATGTCTATGGATAATGTGCGGGTTCACTACAACTCTGCAGAGCCAGCTCAGTTGAATGCTCATGCCTTTGCACAAGGCACGGATATCCATGTTGCATCGGGTCAGGAGCAACATCTACCGCACGAAGCCTGGCACGTCGTCCAGCAGGCACAGGGAAGGGTGAAGCCAACCATGGAAACTTCTGGTGGAGCTCAGATCAACGACGACCCGGGCCTGGAAAACGAAGCAGACGCGATGGGTGCCAAGGCTATGCAATTCAAGCCAGATCCTGCGAGCAGTAAGTCTAATAAGTAGTATGAAGACCAGAAATTCTTTCGAGTAGTAGAATGAAGTCCCGCGTTACTGATAATAAAACCAATGGACATGCCGCTGCACATGATGCGGGAACGGTCACGTCCAAAGCCACACCTTCCTATCAAATCAATGACCGGCGCAGCGCATCGATTATGCAGCGCAAGTTTCGCAACCTGGCGAATGGTCTTGCCTCAGCGAATATTATGGATAATCGGGCGCAAAGCCTGCAGAGAAAAGTGGCCTCACTTGAGGCTAAGTCCAACGCAATGCCTGCTCAGCTCAAGAGAGATCGTTCAGAGTAATCTGCCTATCCGGCAGAGGCGTGAATTGTCTGATTATTCAGTAAGTTACGAATAAGTTCAGTGCTTTCTTCGTTCGGGCGAATGCCCAGTTCCATACCAAGCAGATGGCTAAGATTATTATAGGCTTCGATAGCCTTGGTGTTTTTCCCACTGATCGCCAACAGTTCAATCAAGCGGTGGTAGCCAGATTCATCAAGTGGGTCGAGGGTGATGTAATGGTGGGCATGGTGCAGCGCTGATTCGTAATCCTCGGCTGTAGTGTACTTCTCGATCAGTTTGCTCAACAAAATCAATTGATAACGGTGATAAATCTCACGCTTATTACACAGCCAATCGTAGAAAATTTCGTTTTCCGTGAGTGTGCTTTGTTCCATGAAATCGCCACGATACAAGGCGCAGAGTCTTTCCAGCTCATCGATAGAAAGAGAGTGACGTGGCCTGAATGCGTGATCGAATGCATTCAGTAATTCATCTACATCAAGAGAGTGCACACTCTCACTGTTAAATCGAATGCTGGTGCGATTTACCAGAAGAAACGGAATTTTATTCCTCTTGTCTTGCAATCCTTCCCTGAGCTTGAAAAGCGCGTAGCGTAGGTTGCTGCGCGCGTGATCGTCAGAGAGATCAGGCCAAAACAGTTCTGCCAATACTTCTCTTCGATGGGGGCGATTCCCCTCTACAACAAGATAGGCGAGCAAGGCTTCGACCTTCTCGTAGAAGACATCGTCGAGCGAAGCCCCATCAAGAGTGAGTCTCGGAGTTCCAAGAAGTGCGAGTGTCAGCTTAGACATCGTTTGTGCTGTTTCTTCTTATGAGCTTGAGGAGAGGATCATAACTGACCGCGAAATTAGCGGTCAATGGATATCTGACAAATGATATACAAACGATAGATAAACGAACAAAAAATGTACAAATATCAGTGATCTAGCGATCAGAAATCTCTGTTTCAATGTTTGGATAGCGCAAAGTGAACGGTCCGGCAACGAACCGGTGATAGGGTGGTCATCGGAATCATTGGGTCCGGAATTCGTCGTACCTGTTTCGCATTGCACTTGTTATCTGGGTAATTCTCATAAAAACAGATACCTACATGAAGAAGTGCAAGAAATGCTATTTGACCCGTCTCTGCGAATAGCGGAGCAATAAAAAGACAGAAGAACAGAAAACAGCAAATCATGATTAATGCTGCCATCACTCAGCTCGCTAATGATCTCAATGAGTCACTGAGGAAGACCTTCAGGCTCGATGAGAGCATCGTGGCTGTGTCAAACACAGTCGAGCAGGATGGCTCTCTACCTCTTCAGGCAAACAACAAGGTCGCTGTCAGTCTTATCAACATTGAGCGCGAAACCTTTTCCCACAATAACGGCATGCCGGGGAGTGCGGGGTTTTCAAGGTCAGCCAAAGGGCATGAGCCGGTTTATCTGAATCTCTATGTGATGTTCTCGATTTGCTTTGGCGGGAACAACTACCTTGAGTCGATGAAGTTTTTGTCCAGCACAATAGCTTTCTTTCAGCGACGCCCGGTTTTCGATCATTCCAACTCGCCTGAAATGGATGACAGAATCGACAAGCTGGTTATGGATATCGAGAACCTCTCTATCCAGGATTTGAGCAATCTTTGGGGTGTATTGGGTGGCAAGTATTATCCATCGGTCCTGTATCGGGTGCGCATGGTAGCGATTGATCCAGGTGACATCAGTGATCAGGCGGTCAGCATCAGTGCTACGCCAGAATCGGCGGTGGGGGCGTAGTCAATGGGCCAGTACCGACCGATGTTCAATATTGCGCTTGAGCATGACTTTTTCAGAGGGGGAAAATTTCCTGGAATTTCCCTCAAGCCAACTGCTGAGTCTCAAAAGTTGATGCATAACGCAAACCTGGTCACAAGAGCCAGGCATGATGGTTTGACAATTTTTTATGACGCAGACTACCTCGATACTCTCAAGCTGTACGCCGAAGATGCTGACGAACCTCTGAAGCTGAATTTCGAGTGTGATGCCGAAGAGCAGAATTTCCACAATTTCACCAACGCATCGCTTTTTTCAGTAAACAAAACGCTCTTCTTCGACTCGAACAACACAGACTCAAGTTTTATCGGCAAGAAGTATCTGCACAAACATGAATATGCAAGTAGCGATGACCTGGTTGAGAACTTCTCGGTTCCTACAGCGCTTAGAGAACAGCATGATAGTGTGATGAAGTTTTCTGCAGATCGCGCGTTACTTTTCACTCCAGATCAAACAAAAGAGAATCCGGTAGGCAAAGTTCCGCTGGATCCCGCAGATGTCGAGCAGTGCCAAAGTATTGCGAAAGGCATCGCAAATCACTCAAGCATGCAATCAAGTAAGCAACCTAGCGTTGGCTTGATAAGCATTCAGGTGTCGTCAGGTGAGCTGGATGAGCTCAGTAGTGGTTCATTGACTACTTACAACGACTACCACATCAAATTCCAGGCCAGAGAAACCCATTGGAAATATTTTCTGGTCGGGGAGGCTAATCGTGAAGGTGCCTTCATCAAGGACGTCAAATCCGAAATCGAATTTGATGACCTGGGTGAGGAGCAGCTGGCGGATGGCCGATTTGCGCACGTGTTTCTCTCTCGTCAAGCCATGCCCCTGGTTGAGAGAGCTAAGCCCAAGTTCCAACTGCAAATCATGAAGAACAATCGTCCCAAGGTTCTGGTGAGCCGATTGCCGGTGGCTTCGTCGAAGCGCATCAACAGAGTATTAGTAGACCAGCAAGAATTATTTGTTTCTGAAATATACGTAAATTTCTAATCGGAGGAGTGAGAAATCATGGCCGCACCTATGAAAACACCCGGCGTCTATATCGTCGAGAAAAGTGCATTTCCAAACTCAGTGGTAGAAGTAGCAACCGCTGTTCCAGCTTTTATTGGCTACACACAACGAGCAGACAATAAAGGTAAATCCCTGATCAATAAACCATGGAAGATCTCCTCCATGGCTGAGTTTCATAACTACTTTGGTCAAGGGTCCAAGCCCGTTTTTGCTATCAAGGAAGCTGGCGATGAAGACGAAGCCGATTTCACTCAGTTAGTGGGTGACGGTGACGACGCTGAAATGAAAGAGTATGTCATTGAGCAGACAGCAGGTAAGTATCTTCTGTACAACAGCATGAAGCTCTTTTTCAGCAACGGCGGTGGCCCATGCTACATCGTTTCAGTTGGCACCTATGGCAAAGAAGATCAAAGCATAGACGCCGGTAAGCTCACGGCAGGTATCGAAACTCTCATCAAAGAGCAGGAGCCAACCATGGTAGTAATTCCAGACATCTGTCGTCTGGAAGAACGCGCTGACGCAATCGCAGTTCAGCAAGCCAGCCTGTTGCACTGTGGCGACAAGATGCGTAACCGTGTGTCTGTGCTCGATGTGTATGACGGTTATCGCGATCGTAAAGATCCAGCGGGCGACCCGGTTGATAATTTCCGAAATGAATTGGGTACCAATAATCTCGACTTCGGCATGGCTTACTATCCTTGGGTCAATACTTCGATTGTCCAGGACAATGAAATTGACTATCGCAATTTCGAGACGGAAAGCTTGCCAACACTGAAATCAATTATAGGCACCGACATGCGCCTGAGCCCTGCTGACAAGCAGAGCGACAAGGAAAAGGCGATGCAGGGACAGATTGATTCTCTGGATAAGATGAAGGCAGAGGATTGGGTGACTGGAGAAGGCGATGCAGATGCGGAAAAAGCTGAAGCTCCTGTGAAGATCCGTTTGCTGCAATCCAGCCTTAAGCAGAACTCTGCGGCATTCAAGATCATCATGGATGAAGCCAAGAACAAGTTGAACTTGTTGCCTCCAGCTGCAGCGATGGCAGGCATCTTCACTCGAGTGGATAACTCAAGTGGTGTTTGGAAGGCGCCTGCAAATGTAAGCCTTAACGCGGTTGTGTCGCCAGCGGTGACAATCTCTCACGATGATCAGCAAGATCTGAACGTGACACCACAGGGTAAATCAATTAACGCGATTCGCAGCTTCATTGGCGAAGGTACGCTGGTTTGGGGTGCTCGCACGTTGGACGGCAATAGCCTGGATTGGCGTTACATTCAGGTGCGCCGCACCATGATCATGCTGGAAGAGTCTATCCGGCTCGCAGCGAAAGCTTATGTGTTCGACAACAATGAAGCGAACACCTGGATCACGATCAAGAGCATGATCCGCAACTTCCTGACAGGTATTTGGAAGCGTGGTGGCCTGGCCGGTACCAGCCCAGATGATGCGTTTGCGGTGATGGTTGGTCTGGGAGAGACCATGACGGCGGAAGATATTCTCGAAGGCATTCTGCGAGTGACAGTGCATGTGGCTCTGATCAGACCTGCGGAATTCATCGAAATTACATTCCAGCAACAAATGCAGAAGTCCTAAGGGGCCAGCTGTTTCATAAACATTGACCAAGTAGCTAAAAACAAGTTTAAGCAAAAAGGAGAAAGATTATGGCAGATGATGGTGCAGCACAATCAACCAGTGTATGGCCCTTGCCAAAGTTTTATTTTCAGGTGAAGTGGGATACAGAAGTTATGTCCTTCCAGGAAGTTTCCGGTTTGGATATTGAGGCTCAGCCTATCGAGTATCGTCTCGGTGACAGCCCAGAATTTTCGACAGTCAAAATGCCAGGCATCAAGAAGTCGGGCAACGTGACTATGAAGAAGGGCGTGTATACCGGTGATAACAAGTTCTGGGATTGGTTCAGTGAAATCAAGATGAACACAATCAAGCGTGTTCCTGTGACCATTAGTCTTCTCGACGAGAACGGTGATGGCACAATGGTTTGGACTCTTGCGAATGCCTGGCCAACCAAGATTACTGGAACAGATCTCAAGTCTGACGGCAATGAAGTAGCGATCGAAACCATAGAGATCGTTCACGAAGGCCTGACGATTGAGAACGCTGGCTAGTAGCTGAGGATTTCACATGGTAGATATCGCTGGCGCTGTTGATAGCTTGCTGGGTCAGAAGTATCTGACGCCGGCGTTCTACTTCCGTGTGTCCTTTGAAAACAAGAAAGGCTTGTTTGGAGCCTTGTTCCCTTCCGACACCTCTTTTTTGGAGGTGTCAGGAATAGGAACTGAGATGCAAGTAGATCCCTATACCGAGGGCGGTGAAAACCGTTTCGTGCATCAGCTTCCAAAAGGTTCGAAAGCTTCGAAACTGGTACTCAAGCGTGGCATCGCGGCCATGAAGTCGCCACTAGTAGTCTGGTGTCGAAGCGTTTTGGAAGGAGGCTTCGTTGAGCCTATCAAACCTCAACAGTTGTCGGTTTCTCTGCTCAACGAGCATGGACTGCCAGTCAGGTCCTGGTCTTTTGTCAATGCTTACCCGGTAAGTTGGCAGGTGGAAGATTTTAAATCCGACAAGAATGAACTGGCGATAGAGAAGATCGAATTAAGTTACAACTACGTTAACAGGACGGCCTGAGACCATGACTATCGAAGTCAAGCAATTGGTTATCAACTCATCAGTAAACGATGGCGGTGAAAGCGCGCAACAGTATGCCAATCCTGAACTGGATCTGGACGCATTCAAGAAGGAGTTGCTCGCGGAGTGCAGGCAATTGGTTAACGAATCCATCACTAGCAGCAGAGAGCGATAATGGCGGTAGCAGGCACAGGTCTTAAAAAGAAGCTTAGCATTACTGCATGCAGTATTGATGCTTCTGGCAACGTCTCGCTCGAGAGTGCAAGTTTTCAGGTCATGCTGAACCCTGGTTCCTATAAGCATGACTACTCGATCGCCTACAACAAAGACAAGGCGATGGGGCAGCAGGCCCGTTCATCGAAATTTAGTGTCATTGGCCCCGAGAACGTGAGCTTCAAGATTATGCTTGACGGCACCGGAGTCGTTAATGAGAGCGGTCCAGCGGGGGCCTCGCCGGCAGAGGTCAAAGATCAGATAAGCGACTTGAAAGATGTGGTTTACAAGTACGATGGCGAGGATCACGAACCTAATCATGTGCGCTTGTTGTGGGGAAGCTTTATTTTCTATGGGCGGCTCACGTCGATGAAAGTCGAGTACAAGATGTTCAAGCCCAGCGGTGAGCCACTGCGAGCAGAGATTGATCTCGCCTTTACTGGCTTCGTAAGCAAAGAGGAAGAGGCGCTGCGTGCCAATCGTTCCTCGCCTGACCTCACTCATGTTGTCGAAGTGAAGTCTGGAGATACATTGCCGCTTCTGTGCAGTCGAGTCTACAACGACTGCTCTTACTATCTGGCTGTGGCTGAGGTGAACGGTATCGCTCATTTCAGGGATATCAAGCCAGGTCAAAAACTTTATTTTCCACCGTTGTCCTGATCTATGGCTGATTCTCCTGAAAAAGACAGTGAAGGAGTCATCAAGCTTAGTATTTACAGCGATGGCACCAGGCTTGAAGACACTGTACAGGTGGTCAATGTGCAGGTTGAGAAAGCAGTTAATCTCATTCCTGTGGCGCGCATTGTTGTGCTCGATGGTGATATGCCCAGCCAGGACTTTCCGCTGAGTAATGCGGACAGTTTCAAACCCGGTAAAGCCATCAAGATTGCGGCTGGCTACAAAGATCAGGAGGAAACAATCTTTGAAGGCATCGTCGTAAAGCACAATCTCAAGATATCAGGCGAAAATTACTCTCGTCTGCATATCGAGTGCAGAGATGCGGCGGTAGCAATGACTGTCGGTCGCAAGAATGCCAATTATGTGGATAGCAAAGACAGCGATGTTTTTAGTGCTCTGATCGGTAACGTCAGTTCGCTTACCGCAGATGTGACAGATACAGATACTGAACATGGCGAGCTGGTTCAGTATTACTGCAGCGATTGGGATTTCCTGTTGTCTCGGGCAGAAGTCAGCGGGTCATTGGTCATTGTTGATGACGCGAAAGTGACGGTTGCACCTCCTGATGTCGATTCGTCAGCTGTGCTTGCGGTTGGCTACGGAATCGATCTGATGGAATTTCATGCGGAAATTGATGCGCGCAATCAGTATTCGCAGGTATCGGGAGCATGCTGGGATCCGAGTAGCCAGGAAGTTGTCGAGCAGGTAGTCGGTACGGAGTCGTTAAACGAACAAGGGAACCTCAGCAGCTCCGATCTAGCGGATGTTCTTGGCCTGAGTTCATTTAACCTGCAGACGCCAGTCACTATGGAAAGTACTGCGCTAAAGGAGTGGGCCCATAGCCAACAAGTGAAATCAGCTCTCTCTCGCATTACAGGTCGAATGCGCTTCCAGGGCTCCGCGAAGGCGAAGCCCGGAACATTGATTGAGGTTTCCGGTGTTGGCGAGAGATTCAACGGTGATGTATTCGTCAGTGCAGTCGCGCATGAGATCGTTGATGGAAACTGGACGACTGATGTGGAGTTCGGCATGTCACCGGGCTGGTTCGCCGAGCGTAGAGATTTGACTGCGCCGCCGGCTTCGGGACTGGTGCCGGGAGTCGAAGGGTTACAAATCGGAGTCGTCACAAAACTCGATGAGGATCCAGATAGCGAAAATCGTATACAGGTGAAAGTGCCAATTTTGCAGGCAGAAACCGAAGGTGTATGGGCGCGGCTGGCGACGTTTTATGCGTCCGGCGAGTTTGGAAATTTCTTTATTCCGGAGATTGGTGACGAGGTCATTCTCGGCTACCTGAACAATGATCCAGCACACCCAATTGTTCTGGGCAGTGTATACAGTTCGAGCAAAGCACCGGCTTACTCTTTGACAGCAGAAAACTATTTAAAGGCGATTGTGACCAAGAGCAAGCTCACTCTCGAATTTGATGATGAAAACAAAGTCACGACCATTGTCACTCCGGCAGGTAACAAGATTGTATTGAGTGATGATGCAGAATCGATCCTTATACAGGATCAGACAGACAACAAGGTCGAACTGAGTAGCTCGGGAATTGTCCTTGATAGCCCAAAGGATATTTCCATTACAGCGACCGGGAAGATTTCCTTAAGTTCAACCGGGGAGATGTCCCTGTCATCTTCGGCAGATTTGAAGGCGTCGGGATTGAATATCGAGGCTTCTGCGGATGTAGGTATGACGGCTAAAGGCGGAGCGTCTGCTGAGGTGTCAGCGGGTGGAAACACAACAGTGAAAGGCGCGATGGTAATGATCAACTAGGATCAATGTGGTTCGAGAAATTGTTCTCATTGTTATCTCCGTGCTCCAGAAAAGAATAGCTCAGATAGAAAAAGGAATACCATGCCTCCAGCGGCTCGACTAACAGATATGCACACTTGCCCTATGCAGACTCCAGGTGTCCCTCCGATTCCGCATGTGGGCGGCCCTGTTGTAGGACCGGGTGTGCCAACGGTATTGATCGGGAAGATGCCAGCAGCAGTTGTCTCCGATAGCTGTGTGTGTGTAGGTCCACCGGACACGATAGCCAAGGGTTCTGCCACTGTAACAATAGGCGGTATGCCTGCAGCTCGAATGGGTGACACTACAGCTCACGGTGGCTCGATAGTCGCCGGTTGCCCCACAGTCATGATCGGGGGCTAGGACTTAATCCTGTAAACATATGTCAGACGATCAAGAAAATTCATTTCTGGGAAGGGGTTGGGGATTCCCACCTCGATTTGAGCGCAATGATGGCGTCCTGGAATTACAGATGGTGTCTCTTGAAGCAGACATTCAAGAGAGCATTGCCATCTTGCTCGCGACTTCGCCAGGCGAGAGAGTGATGCAGCCTACCTTCGGCTGTGGGCTCAAGGCGATGGTGTTTGAAAACATCGATGAGAGTACTGTGACAGAAATCAAGGACCTGATCGAGAGGGCAATACTCTTTTTTGAGTCTCGCATAACGTTAGAAAGTATCTATCTCGATACAGAAAACGTCTATGACGGATTAATAAACATACATCTGGAATACACAATTCGCTCTATTAACACCAGAAGCAATATTGTCTATCCCTTTTATATTCAGGAAGGTACGGATGTCAGTATGTAATAGCCTGACATTGCACTTACCTTCATCGGCGCGGCTTGTACTATGGGTGTAACTGCTTCACTTCATGGCAACAATGGCATCGATCAGCGTGATCGCATGCTGCCTGCGCTCGTCGACGGCTACTTCAACGTCGATGAAATGACTTTCGAAGACTTGCTCGCAGCAAGTGTGGAGTTTGCAGCTGAATTGAAATATGTCGGCGCGAATCTTCAGGCGAGCGGTGATTGGCGTTCATTTCTCGCTTCCAATGAGATCGCTATCATGGCACTCATTATTAGCAAGAACACAGATCAACTGCATAAACAGGCGAAGCAAGCGCGTCTGAAAAGCCTCCCCGCACAAGCAGAACTGGTGTCTTCACTTTTACATGAATGGAACACTTGGCTGCTGGATTTAAAACGCTCCAATTCTGTGCCTGCCCGCGATCTTGCTGCGAAGCTGGAAAACATCATCCGTAGCTCCTTGCGTAGAGAGGCAAAAAATGTCGCGAGCCTGATTGATTCCTTGCGATCAGCGAATGTTGGCATGCCTCAAATCGACCTGAACAGGTTCTCAGAAATCTGGCGAGAAGTAAGCGCAGCAGAGCTGGAGGGGGACAAGCGGGGCAGTGGCAACGGCGGCCAGAACAAGCTTGATCCAGTTCAGGCACTGGATAGGGTGGTGTTCGAGTTTATTACGGCTACTGAGCATGTGAAGAGTCATTGCCGTGATCTTCTTCCTCACTCTTTGCAAACTCAAAGTCACGATCCAGCGGTTAGCCTTTTCATCACGTTTCTGAAGTTATACCGCTATGCGCAAGACAATCTCAATTCGTTCACTTCTCGTCATCTTGATTTCTACTATCAGAAAATCCTGCGTACGCAGGCAAGAAAGAAAAGCCTTGAGTCAGTTATTGTAAACCTTAGTGTTCCTCCCGAAGCGAAGCCGGTGGCGATCGAGAAGGGCAGAAAGTTCACTTGCGTCAAAGATGAACAGCTTCGCGATGTTGTATTTGAGGCAAGCGAAGACCTGCGAGTCACGGACTCGGAAGTAAAGGCGATGCATACCTTGCGTTTCGAGCGTGAGAAAATGATCACTCCCGAATGTGACATGAATTTCATCACGAGAATTCATCGGCAAGATATACCTGTTTCGGCGCAAGCTGGCACTGGGCAGAATGGAGAATCTACGACTGGTGAAGGATGGCCTTTGTTTGGCGAAGGCAAAACAAAGATTCGAGAAGATGCAGATTCCGGTCGCGAGCTGGAAATCGGCTTGGCTGTTGCCTCAAAAGCGCTCTTTCTTGATGAAGGCTATCGCAAAATCGAGCTTGATATTGCACTTAGCCGAAAAGAAAAACCTCTTTCTTTTTATCTGGAGCAATTGGAGCGTTCGACTAACAGAGCAGTTTTCCGACATTCATTATTCGCAATGCTGGCGGCGTGGTTGCGCGACAACGAGCGCCACGATTGGGCTGCGGCCGTTACCGATCGAAGCGTTGAGAGGATTTTCGATACAGCACGAACCATCGACAGGCGAACTGGTCCGGCTGCCTTAACTGTCGCTGGATTGCCTCTCCCTGCAGTGAGTTGCCATCAGTTACTTGAGGAAACCCTGGAAGGAATTCATGGTGACGTGCCTCAGGAGCTACCTTATCTACTGAGTGCGCTTCACGCCGAGACGGAACAGGAATTCAGGGACGCTCTGGGGGATTTGTTGGTGCATATGCTTCTGGAAGGGGGCGATGTCCAGGGTGTGCTCGGAGAGAAGCTGGATATTCGGGCGCGAGATCTGGGCTGCGAAACGTCGCTTCAGTCCATTAAAAACGAAATGGTCAAGGGTGCGTCTCGCCTTTGTAAGGACTACTTTGGCACTGCGTTTATCTTTCGACTTAGTACGGAAGAAGGCTGGTTGGAAATCGACCGCTATGATGTGCTGGATCAACAAGATGATCAGCCTGGTTTGAGACTTGTACTGAGTCTGAGTGCTGATGCGCCGCCTATTGTCGCTTGCATGGAGAACGTGCATGGAGCGAACTGGAATGGCAGACTTCCGCTCTTGAAGATGAGTCTGAATCCGGAAGCTTCCCTGAATGTGTATTCTTTGCTGGAAGGGTTTTGTCTTGATCGCGTTACTCTTAACGTAGAAGTGTCGGGCGCCCGAAATATTGTTGCCTATAACAACATCAGTCAGTTGGACCCATCCAAGCCATTCTATCCTTTTGGGCCATTACCGACCCTCAGTTCCTACCTGGCCATTGCCTCACCTGAAGCTGCGAAAAAAAATGTAAACGGCTTCCGGCTTCATCTCGACTGGGGCGACTTGCCAATCGACGAGGAAGGTTTCGACGCGCACTACCAGGGCTATGCTAGCAGGATTCGCAATGGCAGTTTCACGGCCAATGTCAGTGTGCTGAACAACGGTACCTGGCAGCCGCAATCGCAGGCGCAACTTCAAAATGTCACGCTATTCGAAAGCAAAGATAAAAAACTGCTTGAGTCAAAAACTATAAATGTCGAAGCTGCAGAGTACCTGCGTCCAGTGGATATGGATGCTGCTGAAACTCAATTGGATCTGGGGCTAAAGACTCGAAACGGATTCATAAAAATTGCTTTGGCATCACCCGACGTAGCATTTGGTCATCAGGAATATCCAATCAAGTTATCCGGTACTCTCGAGGCAAATGCGAAAAAGCGCGTGAAGAAAAAGTCCAAACTTCCAAATGCGCCTTACACGCCGTTGCTTAATAAAATCTCGTTTGATTATTCTGCTTCTAGCGTATTGAGTCTGAACGCACAGGGCAGGTCCCATGAGGAGAAGAATCCAGAGCAGGTCTATCGCCTGCATGCTTTCGGTGCGGAGAAAATATACCCGGTAAATGGGAGTAGTGAAGTACAATTTCTCAAGCCATTCGACCGCGATGGCAACTTGTTGCTTGGGATTTCCGGTAGCAATGTTTGTGGGCTAATCAATCTCTACTTTTCGCTATCTGATGACTCGCGCCGCACTAACTCGAGTGTGATTAACGAGTTGCACTGGTCTTACCTGGGTAAGAATGGTTGGAATCCACTGCCTCGGAATCGTGTGGTGCATGATGGCACCAAAGGATTCCTGTGCTCGGGAATCATTACTTTCGATTTGCCTGAAGATATCTGTAACAGTCATGCAGATATGCCGGACTCATTATTTTGGTTGAAGGTGTCAAGTAACGCCGCATCAAGCCAGTTTTGCAGTGTGCGACAAGTAAAAACTCACGCACTCAGTTTGCGTCGAACAGATAATGATGAAGCAGAATTTTTTCCGACTGATATCAGTCGCTCGGCATTAAAGTGGCAGCCTATTAGCTCTATTCCTGGTCTGTCCCAGATTGAGCAGCTAGATGAATTTACTGACGTTGATCAGAACGAAACCCGCAATGAATTGATCACTCGAGTCAGTGAGAGACTCCGGCATCGTGCTCGTGCAGTGAATAGCTGGGATTATGAGCGGCTAATTCTCGAGCGCTTCCCCATCGTTGGCAAAGTCATGTGTTTGCCGAATCGTTCTCAGAGTACTTTGGACGCTGTGCCCGGTAATCTATTGATTGTGGTGACACCACGAATTTCTGATCCGATGAGCGTCGTCGGGAAATTGCCTCGCCTCAGTGCGGTTCACTTGAATGATATTCGAGAATATGTCAGTCGCTATTGCTCGGCTTTTGCGTCCATCGAGGTTGCCAATCCAGTATTTGAGTGGGTGCAAGTTCGTTGTACCGCCATCTTTGAACCGCAAGCGCAGAGCGGACTGTACATCGATAGACTGGATGAAGATATAAGTCGTTTTCTCAATCCCTGGGACGATACTGGCTATGGTCTGCAGTTTAATCGCCCTGTTAAAAGAGAGGACTTGTATTCCTATATCTACAATCTCGATTACATGCGCTATCTCACTGACTTTTCCATGTTGCATATCTCACGCTCCGCCAACGGCGACTATCGCTTGGGGGATACGGTGTATCAGGAGATAACAGGGCAGAGTTCAGATGTCACTCCACTCTATCCATGGAGCCTGCTGGTTCCGCTTCAAAGGCACTACATTGAGGTCAGTGAAAATGTAGAACCTATAACGCCAGATGTTACCGGCATCAGAGAGCTGGAAATCGGCAGTACTTTTATTGTCGGTGGGATGTAGCGATGGCCAAGCAGAACAGAGAAACATTGAAGCGTTTTTTTAGCGCTGGAAAGCTGCCTTCAGAAGAGCACTTCGCTGACCTTGTTGATTCTTCCCTTAACATCCTCGACGAAGGCTTTTCGAAAACTGAAAAATTCGGTTTTGAAATTACTCCGCAGAAGGGGACGGATGATACTGAAAATCTGATCAGTTTCTTTCGGAAACTCACTGATAAGTTGCCGGCCTGGTCAATCAGCTATCACGCCAAGAATGAAGCGCTCCAATTCATTCATACAGACAGCACGGATAATTCAAGAAAGACAGTACTTTCGCTGGATAAGCAGGGGAAGGTCTGCATCAACGGAGAAGAGTATAACGAGACACAGGGTGGTACTGTCCCCGGAAACCTGGCCGCTAGCAACGCGATCAAGCTTGATGTGGGCGGTGCGATACGAGCCCCTTCCCGTGTTGGTGTCGGGATTAATCGTGAGGCTGCAGTGCCCGCTGATGGTCAATACCAGGCGATCACAGAAAAGCTTTCCGGCTTCCAGGCTTTGGAAGTTGTTGCGAAAGTGGAATTAAAAGACGAGAAGCGATTTGCCATTCTGCATGCAATAGCGCTGAACGCGCACAATCCATCCTGGCGATTCCTGAACTTCTGGAACAGAAGCAGACGTATAAAGATTCACCAGTCCTATCATAGCGGTCCACGTGATCGTATGAAGCTGCGCTGGGAGTCGGTTAAAGATGATGAGAACCCCGGCTTGCCACAGTACAGGCTGTGTATCAAATCTGCGTTTAAATACCCGGGAGACGCCAAGATCAAATATCACGTTACTCGGCTCTGGGGGCCGGAGCTGGAGTCGCTCGCTTCAGAGCCTGATCCTCTGGCGATTCCGCCGGATCAGACATCGCCTTCTGAATCTGAGTGATCGCAGCGGGATTTATCGATTAAGAAGAATTGCCGAAGTCAGGAATAGTTAGAGACCAAATGAAAGCCAGTATGACAATCGCACGCAATACCGGGGAGTCGCATCCCTGGGGTTTCGATCGTCTTCGTAAAGAGGGAATAGAAATTTCCCAGGCGCTTTCTGGAACTGGTTGGACTGATTACAACTATCATGATCCGGGTGTCACAATTCTTGAGCAGCTGTGCTTCGCTCTCACTGACCTCATCTATCGCGCGAAGTTTGATGTCGCTGACTATCTCTGCGATAGCCGAGGTGAGATCGATATGCGTTCTCTGGGATTGCATGCGCCAGAAGACGTATTGTTCTGTCGTCCCAATACGCCATTGGACTATCAGAAGAAACTCGCTGACATGTCACATGATATTAATGATGTGCGTATTGAATCCGACGGCGAATTTGGAATGGCAGGGGGTTACGGTCTCTATCGAATTCGGGTTCGTGCAAATGTTCAATTTGGCGTGCCAGCCCCTTCGACGGAATCCTTGATCCAGCAGGCGACAGATAACTTTTATCAAGTGCGCAACCTGTGTGAAGACCTCGATGGAGAAGTCGGTGTGGTCGAGGACATCGATTGCCGTCTATTCGCTGAGATTAACATCAAGCCTGGTTTTCGAGCTGCCCATATCCTGGCGGAAATCTATCACGTGGCAGCTCTGGAATTGGACAAAGGTGTTAGCTATCGCTCCTATTCTGAAGGCCTTGAGAGTGGTGTTGCTCTCGATGAGCTGTTCGATGGCCCTCACACTGAGCACGGCCTTATTGATGACTCTGCGTTCTCTGCTGCCAGTCAGGAACAGGACAAGCATCTTCTTGAGTCTGCAATTCTCGCCAAGGCAAGGAAAGTCGAGGGAGTAGATTATATTTCAGCCCTGCGTTTGCTTCCTGTCTCAGGTGCAGAAACGGAGTCTGAACCAGGACGTCGTTATCGCGTATTGATTCCAGAGAGCGGTCGGGAATTTCAGAATGTGCGCTTGCATTGTGCGGGTCGCAGTATTGCGCTGGCGGCCAATGAATTTAAAGCACAATTTGAAATACTGCGTTACGGATCGAGGGCAAAAGCGTACAAACTCGAAGAAGACAGAATTCTGTCAGAAGCACCCACGGGTACTTATCGAGACCTTACGCGTTATCAATCGGTACAAAATCAGTTTCCGGCAGCTTATGGTATCAATCGCTATGGCGTGCCAGAGAGTGACTCGAAAGAGCGTCAAGCTCAGGCTCTACAGTTGAAGGCTTATCTGCTTCTGTTTGAGCAGATTATGTCGAACTATCTAGCCAATCTTGGCTCTATCAGGCAGCTGTTTTCACTGCGCTTGAAAGAAGGGTCAACCTATTTCAAAGGGATTTTGCAAGACGACGAGATAGGCAGTCTGGAGTCTGTCTATCCGGAGAATGCAGAGCAAGTACTTGATGAGATTCTCGCCAAACTCGATGATTTTATTGGTCGAAAAGGGCGCTTGCTTGACTATCTGCTTGCCTTGTACGGAGAAGCTTTTCACCAGGAGCATCTGCGCGGGCTGAATTACTATCATTCTGAAGAAGAATTACAGCGCGCGATTATTCTCAATAAAGTACGCATGCTGAATCGGATCAAGCAGCTAAGTGGTAGCAGGCCTGCCGCTATGAACCCAAGAGCGGTCGATTTTCTGCAGAATGCTAGAACAGCGGACGGTGAAGTAGATGAATTGGAATCTGGACAAGTGTCTGGTCTTCAATATCGAAGCAGTGTCTTGTTAGGTTTCAAAAATCTGACTTCCCGATCTCTTGTGGCTGAAGTTTTCCGACACGGGTTTGATGCGATTGGAAGAGGAGATGTCTCTGCTGAATCGGGTGCTCAATCAACCGAACAAACAAGCACTAGAGAGAATTTCGTGGCGCTGGCGAGAAAGCTGTACACCGGTGAAGACGATGAAGGGCAAAGTGATACATCAGATCAACGCTACTATGAAATAGTTCGCAGCAAAATTTCCGCTTACAGTTTGGGAGAGGGTGATCAGCTCGATGCAGATTTGCTTCGTGGTGGGGTCGTTGAAGGTAACTACTCCTATCGCGACGGCAGGCTCCTCCTTTCCATTAATCAAGAGAAGACTGAAAGCAGCGGGATTAGTGAAGGTCAGGGCGATAGCCTGGATAGAAGCCGGCAATCACATTTCGAGCTGATGGAGCTGTCAGAGGAGCATGTAAGCGAGCATCAACGATTTATCCGGCGGCTAATGATCCATCTGAGCAAGGAGTGTGAAGGCATGCATGTGCTGGAGCATATTCTGCTTCGGCCGGCGTCTTATTCTGCGGCGCGCCCTGAATTCAAGGCGAAGTACGCCAATCGCATAGCTGTCTTTTTTCCTGCCTGGACAGCGCGTTGCCATGATTCTCAATTTCGCTCAGTGGCGGAAGAGGTATTGAGAGAGAATTGCCCGGCTCATATCCAGATTGATACTTACTGGCTTGACTTCGATGAAATGTGCGAATTCGAAGTTCACTATCACCGGTGGTTGGATGAGCTTCGAAGCAACGGAAGGGCGCGCGAAAAAGGAGCCTATAAACTTGATCGGGCCAGCAGGAAGCTGCTTCGCTTCATGGAGCTTCATGGAGCTGAAACTGGCAGCGGATTGCGAGCAAAGCATCGACATGACGATGTTAAAGCCCAGATAGATGAGCGGGTAGAGCAACAACTACGTCTACTAAAAGTGCGAAGAGATGAGCTCGAGCTTTCCCAGCGCCGCGAAGAGGATGAAGAGTTGATCTATCTTCGCGGCATAGAGAAGCTCGAAGGGGAACTTCAGGATTTCGACTTTGTACCGGTGAATCACATGCAACTATGGGACTCGGGTACAGATACCTCGGACTGGGAGTTCTATTTGCAACAGACCAGTATTGCGATACGCAAGCCCATGGCCATGAGTGACAGCATCGGGCAAAGCAAGCATTTCCATTCGATCAAGGCGATTGTCGAGGAAATTTTGGCAGCGAGCCTCGGCAGCCGAACCGAGTTATGTTTTCACTGGTTGGTCCCTGAAGATTTCAACTGCTTTCAAAACGCATTCAAGCAAGCAGAAGAAGGCAAGGGGATCGAGAGAATTCAGGAGATTCTGCAGCTTCTCAAGAAGCGTTCGGAGATCACCAACAGTGCACAAAGCTGGCAAGCTCTATTGGGTGATTTCTCATGAAGCAACGGCACAGCATAGAGTCAGCCATTCTGAATATAAATTTCCCCAACGAAGAAATGGCTTTCGAACGTCAGCAGGATCTGGAAGCCTTCGCCCGGGAAAAGATGTTGCCAATTGTCGAAGAGGTATTCGATGAGTTGTCAGAAAGCGACACGGTGCTGCGCATCGACAAGTTGGAAGTGGATCTGGGAGAAATAGGTCTTGGCTATTTCTACGAGGATTTCGCAAGCAGACTGAAGGACAAGGTTAAAGAATCGCTCAGCATGGAACTAGCCAGCCATTATGGCGCGGCGGCGATTTCAGGCGGAGCGAGCAAACGGCTTTCTACGCGCGCTGCAGATTTCGAGCAACTCTGTGAATTTCTGGCGACCGGGCGCATGCCCTGGAACGCAAGCCGGGAATTCAAGAGCACTATCGACAGAGTTCTTGAAGACGTTCTTAGAGTAGATGGTCAAAGATTTCTGCAGTTTCTACGTGGTTCGCCCGCAAAAACCAGGGTTGTTAATCGTCTGATCAGTCAGTTTGGTCCAGAGAGGGTAGTTACAATTCTTGGTCTTGGCCTGGAAGTTTCTATCGAGGAAATCAAAACTCTATTGGATGATCTTTGGTCTGCATTAGGCTTGGGTCAGTCCTGGGAACGAGCACCAAATCTGTTTTGGCTTGAATTGCTCAGCACTGCGGTACTTTCGGGAAGTAGTCAGAGAGCCACTGGGGCGACATTAATGCTTCGCGAAATTGTGCGAGCGGCTTCCCGTCTCACTGGCCGCAAGGAGTCGCAGTTGTTTGCTTCTCTCGGTTCGATACTCCTTACTCAAAGTACGTCTCGCAACTCCGAAATTGGCGAGAGTCTACGTGCTGCCATAGAGCTGGCCATTGCAGATTCAGCACAGAGTGCAGAGAGTTCCCATGAGTTACAGGCACTACATGTCTCCTGGTCGCATTCGTCTGAGATTCAGTCCTTCGACGAGGTTAGGCTTCAAGGGATTCGCGAGCAGTTACGGGAAGCGTTTAGAACTGGAGTCTCCGCACCTCTTCAGCCGAAGTGGGCGACACTTCTCGCGGACTTTCCAGTGTTGATACGAGAGATTGTAACAAGAGAGGGGCAGCATCTTGAATCCAGGAGAGCGATAGCTCATCGCTTTCCTGAATCCATGATTCGAGACATCGTCATTCTGTTGGAGCCTTCTGAGCATCAGTTCATCGAGCGGCTCGTAGCAGAGCCCAAGACAATGCTGGGCAAAGAACACAAGCTCGCCATAGAAGAAAATGTCGCCAAGCGTTCACTGTGGGAATTCACCCTGACCTACTTGCTGGTTGAGCGTGGTAGCCAATTTAATCGCAAGTCCTACATTTCCAGTGTGAGCAGGCAAATGGCGGCTCACTTGAATATATCCATCGCAGAACTGTATCAGTCAGTAATTGAGATGCTCAGCAATATCCAACTGCCTGATGGTATGCATGGAGAGTTACTGCTCTTGCTCAAAGAGCTGCAGGCAGAGCAGGTTTCAGGTAGCAGGTCTCATAGCAACCCTTACAGCCATTCTCATAACAGTGGCATCAATGGCTCTTTTGAGGCCGGAGCTGAGCTCAATTCCCGTCGCTGGTTGTCAGAAAGATTGTCGCTTGACGAGGGCTCAAGTGGTGAAGTGCAGCGAATGCAGATTCTAAAAGCAGCGGTCAGCGCATTCCGGGAAAAGCGCGTAGCCGATCTTGCTGCGTTATGGTCAGGCATTACACGCAATCAACGATACTGGCTGCGTAGCCTGATTGAGTCCGAAGGACAGCAGGCAGATGTGCGACGCCTGATGGCAAGCGAGTTCTCAGATTCAATGTTGAAGGACGTGTTGGAGCTGCTTGAGCCTGCCGCCGCTGCCTATATTTATGAAAGTTTACGTAGCCAGACTCTGTTACAAGGCACGGCGAGCTCGGAGAGTGATCCGGGAAGTCATCGAGTTACTGCACGCGACATGGAATTCGAAGAAAGTGGCGCTATTCCCACAGCGAACAGAGAGCTTTATGTGGCGAGTTGGGAATTCACTCTGACCTATTTGCTGGTTGAGCGCGGCAGTCAATTTAACAAGAAATCATTCCTCGCCAGCGTCATTACCAAGCTCGCGGCCCGAGAAAATATCTCAGAAGAAATTTTTTATCGCACACTCTTGGGTAATTTGGCAGCAGCACAGCAGGAGAACGCACTTCTCGCTGGAATGTTTGATCTGCTCTCTGAGCTCTATCGACAAAGTACAGGAGGTACATCGCAAGAAGTTCCGGATTGGTCGATGGACGGTAGCAACCTTGAAATCGAGCAGACACCGAGTCAGGAGCAGGAAATGGAGCGGGGCCGGAAGCAGGGAGCTCCATCGTTTCCGGATTATTTCGACTCACTGTCCCAGTCCAGGCCTACCGATATGGAGCCGCTCGAGATCATGCGGGCTTACTTGCTCTATGAAAAACTCACCGAGGCAATCGCGTCAACCGGATCGGCAGATGTCAATGTTCCCTATCAGGTTGTTCGCTTATTGCATGAGATGACGGAGCATTATCCATGGAAGCTGCATCGCTTTAACCAGGAGTTGAACAATGGCAGCCTCTCCCTGGTGAGTGTATTGGGCAAGTTGCCAAAAGCTTTGCAGCGCAAGTTGTTGCTGGCATTTTTCCGAAGTTTCTCGCGCAAATATGCGTTTACTCTGGCAGAGTTTGAGAGGCGCCTGGACCAATTGTCGAGCAAGGGTCGGATAAATCAGCAGCTACCGGGTGGAGCTACTGCTGCGCAGCCCGATTACTTGCAAATACTGGAGAGATTGATTGGTAACAGGGTAACTGATCTGGATGCCATCTTCGCTCCACTTTATGGGCAGCAAGCCACGGAACAGCCGAGCAGTAGCAGCGACTTTGCCTCTTCGGTCAAACCTGCAACTGCCGAGCTTGAAAGCGATGTGAGTGCGAGAACACCCGAGCTGGCAGAGATGCTTGCCAACCAGAGTGGAAGTCGCACGTTCACCCAGGGCAGCAGCCTGGAGAACTTGCAGAACTATTTGCGTGGCGCTGGATCGAGCCAATCTTTTGACAAGTCCTCGCTGACAACGAGTATTGAGTTGATGCTCAATAATCAACCTGGTGAGCTGTCTGATCTGCTCAAGTCGCTACTCCAGCAAAGCGCGGCATCTGACAGGCTTGTGGAAATTCTGCCAGAAAGCTTACTGGTTAAAATCTTGTTGCTGCTCAAACCGGCAGATCATTTCAAGGCAGTCTTGTATGGTGATCTGATGACCATGGCCTGGGTAGAATCAGGTGCTGCACTTGGTGCTCGCTCTGCTGAGCTGCACCAGTTGAAATGGAAATTCATCTTCGATTATCTGGTTATTCAGAGGCGTACTTTTTCGGAAGTTGCTTTTGTTCGACAGCTGAGCAAGCGATTTAGTGATGAGGACAGGCGCTTTGGTGTTTCCTCTTCAAATGAGCGATCAGCATTCTATACCAGGCTGGCGGAAAACATTGCCAATGCTTCGAGTGCTTCAACCCATGTGCCCAGTGTCAGAATTTCGATGATACTGGCAAATCTTGTGAGTGAAGATATGAGCGGGGCTCAGGTTGACGCAGTGTCAGCACGCCAGGCCGAGACCGAGCCGGGCGCGGAATCAGCCAAGAGGTCCAGCGAAATACAAGCTGAGGCAGGATATGATCAAAGGCGCTTGAATGATCAGCCTGATGAATCTGAACAAGCGGGACGAGTGCAACCATCGGAAGGGCGAAATGCAGCGAATAGCGAATCGGATTTGACAGGGCGTGATAACGAAAGTGCTGATCTTGGCTCAGAAGCTGTCGCAAGCGATGCCATTGAATACGAAGAAGATGACTCCGACATTTTGGAAGATGTCTACGTCGAGAATGCAGGGCTCGTTTTGCTGTCTCCTTACCTGCCGCGTTACTTCGATATGCTTGGTCTCATGAATGGACGTGAGTTCAAGGACAGAGCACACGCTGAGCGCGGCGTACATTTACTCCAATTCTTACTCAATGAAAGCACCGAGAACTATGAATACCAGTTAGTGCTGAACAAAGTGCTATGTGGGATTCGAGCGGGCATCCCGATCTGCAAGAGTATTGTTCTCAGTGAGGAAGAGGTGGCCTGCTCCAACAATTTGTTGACGGGTGTTCTGCAAAATTGGCCGGCGCTAAAAAACACGTCTATAGCTGGATTGCGGGAAACATTCTTGCAGAGAGAGGCTCATCTTCAGCTAAAAGACGATGCGTGGCACTTGCAAGTAGACACCAAGGCGTTTGATATGCTGCTGGATGGAGTGCCCTGGAATTATTCAACGATCAAGCATCCCTGGATGGAAAAACCCATATACGTAAACTGGCGATGAATACTGAGTTGAGTCAAGCAAATGCCGCGACACTGGAGCGAGAACTGGCATGGTTTAATACCGTGCTTGATACGCGTATTGCGCTGTATTTCGAGCATGCTCAGTCGTTAGGTGATGATGAGCCGGCGTTCCAGGATATTCACGATATCGACGCGCCAGAGTTGACCGGTGATGAGTCACAGTACGCGACCCTGGTTAAGGAGGCTGAGCTGAGTTTCGCTGAACGCCTGCTGCTCATACTCACGCTGATTCCACATGTCCGTCCAGATATGCTGGATTTGCTATTCACGAGAAACAAGAATTTTGATCGGGGTTTTACGCAGTTCGGCGGCTGGAAAGGCCAGTCCCATGGAGGCTTTCTCCCCACCTGCGAGACTGCTGCTTTTGTTATCGCTGGAAGTGATCTCGCTGAGCGTTTTAATCTGGTGCGCTATCTGGAAGGAGAGAGTGAGCTTATTAAGCGACGGGTTATCACGCTGGAGCATCAGTCCAATGGTGAGCCATTCATGAGTGCTGCGTTACGGATGAATGGTGAATATCTCGACAGGCTTACAACAGGAATCTATCAGAAACCTGATTACAGCATGAATTTTCCAGCCAAGCTTATCAATACGCCACTGAACTGGGACGATCTTATTCTTCCGGTAGAAGTCATGATCGAGATTGAGACCATTACGACCTGGATCAAGAACTCGCGAACTATCATGGAAGAGTGGGGACTGAATAAGGTCATTAAGCCCGGTTATCGAAGCCTGTTTTATGGTCCGCCGGGCACGGGTAAAACGCTAACTGCGAGTTTGATTGGCGGCGCCGTTGGTGCTGATGTTTACAGAATTGATTTATCGATGGTGGTGTCCAAATACATCGGTGAGACAGAGAAGAACCTGGCGAATGTCTTTGATCAGGCGGAGTCAAAAAACTGGATTCTCTTTTTTGATGAAGCTGACGCGTTATTTGGCAAGCGCACCCAGGCATCAAGCTCCAATGATCGCTATGCAAACCAGGAAATTTCCTATCTGTTGCAACGAGTCGAAGATTTTCCTGGTGTTGTCATTCTGGCATCGAATATCAAGGCCAATATCGATGAGGCTTTTTCCAGGAGATTTCAGTCCGCGGTGTATTTCCCGATGCCAGACCCGGAACACCGTCTCAAGCTTTGGGAGAAAATTCTTGGTAATACCAGCAATCTGGACATGGACATTTCTCTGGAAAAATTGGCCGAGGATTACGAACTATCTGGTGGTGCCATAACCAATGTCGTGCGCTTTGGGGCAATCAATACCTTGCAGGGGAACCGTACTCAAATCTGTCAGGAAGATCTTATCGAGGGTGTGACAAAAGAGTTGCGCAAAGAAGGTAAGACGGCCTGAAGGTGATGTGCTTATGAACAAGTATCTGCAGACATTTCTTTCTTTCCTCAGGCTTACTGGTGTGCTGTTGCTACTGGTGACGGTCGCGCCACGATTTAGTCTTGCTGCTGAAGCGGCGGCAGAGCACAAGGCTGACGCAACGACCTACTACCGTATCGCGGCTGCTTCCATCGAGGCACTGAATGGTCAGGTGAACCTGGCGTCACAGGAGTTGCTTGCTAGCGTAAGAGAACCGGCTGAACTTGAGGCATACATCGCGCTGCTGAATGCGGATGATTATGCTGACATTCTGCGTGAGTATACTCGGGGTCGTACTTTTACCGAGTTGGAACAGCTGACAAATGCGGAATTCGCAGGATTTTATTCTCTCTACATCGATGAAATTGATGCCAGCGAGTTTGCTGATATCTACCGTCAGTATCTGGGAGAAATCACTTCAGATTATCTGACTCAGGCTCCCGGACTGGATTTTACGCAATACGTCTTATCCAAAGTGTTGGAATTGTCAGAGGATGACTATGCCAATCTGTACAGGGACTATGTTGAAACCCTGTGGCGATATTACGTCGCTTCCACGTCAGAAGCTGAGTTGCGCCAACTGTTGGGCGATGACTACGATTCCCTTACGTCCACTGAGCATGTGGCTGTTCATGACGAGAGCTATTTCGCTACTCTTACAGAGCATCTTACAACTCTCGCAGAAGATGATTTTGCAATCGATTATCGAACCTACGTGACCGAAGTAATCGGTGGTCTCATTGCTGGCTTCAATGTCCCGCCAGCTACCGGCGAAGATCAACTGGCAGCCGAGGCTGCAGCAGAGGATGCAAGTGCTGAAAATGCGGAGGAGGCTGGCGAAGTTGGGCTGGCTGCACCCGCTTTGGCACCTATGCCTGGCCTGGCGAGAAGCTTCGCAGCGCTTACTCCAGAAGAGAGTCTGGGACTGCTGCGCCGTCATATCGCATCGATTGCCAAGAACTATTTCGTCGGGCCATTTCAGAGCAATCTGATTGAGGGCACAGGCCGATACATTGTAGCGGCATCTCCAGAGTTACTGGCCCAATTAGCTGAGCTTGAGGGTATACAGGTCATCGTGCAGCGAAAAATGGCGGAGTACAATGCTCGCAATCAGCAGGCAGCGGACTATGCCTCTGCATTGCTAGACGATGGTTTTCTGCAGCGCGTGAAAGACGAGTTACGCCTGGTTGCCAATATCCCTTATCCCAATGAAAGGCTCTTGCATATAGCAATAACTCACGCCCTTTCACCCTTTATCAACGAAGCGCAGTTTGACGGTGAACCGCTTACTCAGGAGCAGTTCGACATCCTGATCAGGGCGACGATGAACACCATCATCGAATATGATGCCACCGGTCCAGTCAGTGGTGCGGCAGCGGGAGCGATTCAGGAAGAAGAGGCAGCAGTCCTCGCTGAGGGTAGTATCAGCTGGGATTTCCTCGGTTGCGGCTGCGAGATAGACCGCAGCAAGATTATCTATGGATTTTATCCTACCTGGAACGTGCCGGCGCGAGGTAGCGGTCCACAACAAATCGATTTCAGGTTCTACGACAGGGTGGCCTATTTTGGTCTTACTCTCGATGCCAACGGCCGCATTAGCGACGATGAGTATTGGCGCGAGGGTGGAGCCATGAATAACTTTATACAGGGAGCGCATATCCGCGATACCCGTATCGACTTGGGGGTGTACTCCCCAGACTGGAATGAGTGGCGTGATGCGAACGTGAATATTGCGGCCAGTAATATTGTTGACAAGTTGTCGATCCCATTGCATTTCGGATTCTTTACCAATCTCGCTTCCAGATATTTTGTTCCTGTTTACCCAACTTATTCAGAGACGGTTGGCAAGAACACCATGGGTGATGGGCTGACGCTTTACTTCGATAATCTGGAAGATCCTGTCACAGGAGAAGTTCGAGATCTCGAGAAGATTGAACAGTTGGTACTGTCTTTGAATAATTTGTTTGCTAACGAATTCGAAGATGAGGTTATGCCTATCAACCTGATGCTCGACTTCAGACGCGAGAACACAACTCAGGTACTCGAAGAAATTCGTAATCTCATGGTCGGAACGCCAGAGTCTCCTAATGCCTACTTGACCAGGGTGCTCATTTTTCTCGAACAAGATACCTGGGACAGCAGTCAGATTCTCCTCGATGCAGTGCGTAATGTATTTAAGGATTACGATAGTGCGGCGATGCTGCGCAAGATTAATCCGATCTTGATTCCTGCAATGGACGAGCCCGGCCGATTTGCGTCGCTGGAGAGGGATTTACTGGATCTACGCTGGACTTTTGGAGAGCAGGGCGGTGCAGGCATCTGGCCATTGCCATTGCAAAATCTGGAAGAGGATATTCTCATCGAAAGTGCGTTTCGTGGAGCTATGGTGGATGAAGCGCCAGGCTTGTGGGGAGATTTTCGTAGTGAGGCGCAACGTATTTATTTCCGTGCTCGGCTACAGCTAATCTTTACCTTCACTGGTTTATTTTTACTGTCGATTCTCGTATTGGCTTATTCGATTCGCGAGCCTGTAAAACCCTGGCTGCTCTGGATAACGAAGTTTATCGGTTTTACCTGCTTCGTCTTGTTCATGCTATCCGCTTGGCAGATCGATCCCTATATCAATCCTTGGCGGATCGCATTCTTCCTGGTTTCTGTGCTATTGATTTTGTTAGTGCCGTTTCAACCGGCGCTTCCGGATACCAGTGTAGGGCTGAGTGAAAACAAATTTGTAAAACGTCAGATCAAGCGGCAAAAGTCACGAACGACCAGACGAATACGTAGCATGCTCCGCAAGAGTCTATGGAGACGACATGGCGCTTAAAGATATTGCGACTATCAAGGCTTATCATGAGGAGCGTATTGCCAGATTTGGGGCAGATGCCAGCGAAGCGCTCGGTTGGAAAGCGTGTAGCAAACAGCCAAGCCGCTTCCTTGATTTTGAACAGCTTGGTGACTTCAATGGCAGGTCCGTTCTGGACATAGGTTGCGGGCACGGAGACCTAATTGATTTCCTGAGTGAGCGCACAGAGAACTTCAGTTATACAGGGATCGATCAGGCCGAAGAGTTTCTAAGGATCGCCCTGCAGCGACACAGTAAGGATTCGCGAGCTCGATTTCTGCTGGGGGAATTCGGTTCTACCGTTTTGCCTCGATCGGACTTCGTGATTTGTTGCGGATCACTCAATTATCGTAACAGCGATGTGGGCTATCTCCATCGCATGATCGTCAGGCTATTCGAGGCGTCGACAATCGGCACGGCAATTAGTTTGCTGAGCAAAGTTGATTTTCCTGATGGCGTATTGGTGTCCTACACACCCGAAAAGGTGTTGGATTTTTGCCGCCAGATCACGCCTTATTGCACTCTGATAGAAAGCTCGAAAGGAGATAGTTTTACTCTGTTTCTGTACCACAAGGAACAAGCGCAGGAATTTACATCAATTCAGTGAATAAAACGCAAACACCAGAGTAAACAACAGGGCAAAAACAGGGCGAACAACAGAGAGCGGCTTAGGGGCGATATCGCCAATAAGTTCCGTTAGGTGAATAGACAGCGGAGAGTCTGCTGCGGGAATTTGCTCTGCTGCCATGGCTTAACAGATCCCAGAGATCAGAGACCAGGTTGCCGGTTTCCTGGTATCCGGCATGAGTGCCAAGCGTTATCGAAGTGGTTCCGAAATCAATGGATTCGACATTGTCGCTGATAAGTATTTCGTCCGTGAAATCCCCAGCCAGGTCTGTAGCATTGAGAGATTTGGATTGGGTCAGTATGGCATTGGTACTTGATGCGTATAAGGTCACAGGCGAATCACTGCTGCCAATAAACGGAGCCAGATTGGTTCGGAATTCATCAGCAGGAATGTCTGGAGTGATGAGCACGATTTCTCTCACTCTGGCCCGAAAACTGGGTTGAGATGCGAAAACTTCCTTCATGGCTCGAGCTAGAAGTTTGGCGCCCATTCCATCAGCAACGAGATAGATTCGTTGTGTAGGGGTAAGGAGAAGAATTTCGTTCATCATTCTTTGAAAATGCCGCTGCGATGCGCGCATACTTTCTTCGTCGGCGATGTAGGCTGATGCCCCGCCTCGTGCGGGCCAACTGTATAGGAAAGTCATGCCGGAAAATCCGACGTCGTAACTCAGTTGTGCAGCTTGCTTGGCGGCGGCTTCAAAGCTTAGGTTGTGACCATGAACGAAAACCAGGGCGCTGGCTTCTGTGCCGCGATTGATGTCTGTCTGAATGCTATCGCTGAAGTCTTCTCGATCTTCGAAGATTTCGTTGTGAGCGAGCGTGATTCCTTCGATGGCTTCATCGCCGATGTCAACCCGGACAAGGTCGCTGGGCTCGATATCGATGGTGTCTCCAGAGCGTGGCAATATCACATAGGACTTTCCGAGGGTGATTGCTTCCCCTTGAGCTGAGCCGAACATAGAATGCGCTTCCGTCGCGCCACGAAAGCTGCGATTGGTTGCGAAGTAAGTCTTGATTACTGTGTATTGCCCGTCAACCTGAATCTCGGCATTGGGAATGCTGAAGTCCCGGTCGACAAACGCGGTGCTGTCAAAAGAGAAGGGGAGAACAGTTGCTGGCAGATTACGGATACCCGAAACGATGTCGGATTCGATCGCACGATCCACAAGATCCAGCTGGCACGAACCCAGTGTCAGGCTGAGAGCGACAAGACTTAGCGTTCGCCATTTAGTTTGCTGTGCTTGCAGTTTCATACTTAGCGGTTCTCCAATTCACGCTGTTCAGAATTGAACCATATTTGAGCGCAGAGAACTACACCACGGCTCCGAGTAGTGGTTCGGGCTGTCGGGCTGGATCGCGGTTTGCCAGGCGCTAGAGGTCCTGAAGGTACAATAGGTGCAATAGGTGCAATAGGTGCTAAGGTCGCATTGGATGCAATAGAGGATTTAGCCTTGGCTGGACGTGAAAGCAGCTAAGTTGGCCGCGGACTCGTTGAGGAGGCTTGGCGGAGTAATTCGCTCAAGGTAAAGTGCGTTTGCAAAGGCAGCGGTGTTTTTCTGAATGCGCTGTACTGGCCAGGTCGGCTGCAGGCGGCGATTGCGCAAAAAGACATTAGCAGGACGAGGCTCTGACAGAGCATCCTGTCAGACAGAGCAACCAGAGTGAAACGTCCATTTGAAAAATGCATGCTCCAAAAAAATGTGCATTAGTATTTGTAAGTAGATGAGACTTGAATGAGCACAATAGGATCAAAGCCAGGATATCAATCAGTATCCAAGTCAGGATCTATCCCAAGGCTCAATTTCTCGGTGAGAGGAAGGTTTCTTACCAGATATGTGACTTCTTTTTTGCTGGCACTGAGTGTTGTGCAATCACTCGCTGTGTTTTTATCGTCTCCGCTGGTTGTAGCGCAGTCGTCTCAAATTGCGAGCGAAGCTACTTCACAAAATTCCGATACTCAGCCGATCAAGCTTGGCATGAGTACAGTGCTAAGTGGCCCCAGCCAATATCTGGGGCAGGCGATGAGCAGAGGGATCAGTCAACTATTTGAGCGCATCAACGCTTCAGGTGGCATTGACGGCCGTCGGCTGCAACTCTATGTCATGGATGATGCATATATTCCGGATATTGCTGCGGCGAATACTGAGCACCTGATAAACAGTGAAGGAGTTCTCGCTATTATCGGCAATGTTGGTACGCCAACGGCTGAGCAGGTCATGCCGATTGTCAGAGACAATGGAGTGGTATTTTTCGGTGCTTTCACAGGGTCGAATTCATTGCGCGCTGTTCGTGAGAACGATGTGGTATTCAACTACAGGGCGAGCTACGAACAGGAGATGGCGGTGATCGTGAATCACATTATGGAGAGTAATATCTCGCCGCGTCGTATCGCACTCCTGTTGCAGGCAAACGAAAGCGGTGAACTGGATGGATTCGGGCGAGCCGGGCTAAGTGCTGCTACTAGTGCGCTGGAGGCGATTGGTTTCGGTTATACAGAGAATCTTATTCAGGCCAAATACGTCGTTAATTCATTAGAGACTCAGCAGGCGATTATTGAAACTTTGGATGCCGACTATTCACCGGAAGCGTTCATTCTGGTTGGAAGCTACCAGCCGAGCTCACATTTCATACAGTACATGCAGGGTATTTTTCCGCAAGCAAATTTCTATAACCTGTCATTTGCAGGGGCTGGTGCGTTGGCAGATTCATTGCACTCCGCGCAGTTGCAAAGCGCTCGTCGATTCAGTGATCGTATCTACATGACTCAAGTGGTTCCTCCTGCAGATGTCGATCTACCCGATTTGCCCCGTGATCTCGTTGAGCGTGAAGCTCATTTTACCGCGCAGTTTTTTGTTTCAGCACTGGGCAATATCGATGGTGAAATTGATCGGGAATCTATACGTGAAGTGATGATGACAATGTTTACCCAGGCGGAGAGCGGAAACAGCAGTCAGCAATCTTCAGTTTCTTCCACGTCGAATCAAGCCAGCGACTATGTGGTATTAACGCGTTTTCAGAATGGCTTCTGGGTTGGCAACCAGGACTGAAGGTTTCGGTACGGATAATAGATGAATCTTTTTTCTCTAGTTTTCAGCCGTCGTGCAGCAGGGGTATTCGCTGCTTTATTGCTATTTGTCTCGATTTATCTCATCGCGGTAGCGGTGCTGGTAAGCAATTCGAATCGAGACAGGGCAGGGGTGGAGACCCGTGTCGCGACTGAAAGAATCGCGCAGGATATTTCTCGAAGGTTGACGTCGTTGAGCCTGGCAGCAGCCGATGTCAAGGCAGCGCTTGGAGAGTCGCCCAATCTACCTCTCATGCCATCGATGATCGATCAGGCATTGCGTTTTGGTTCGATCAATCACGACGGCTTTAACAGTCTTGGTCTTGCGTTCCAGCAAGGTGTTGTGGCCTTGGATTCTGAGTTTACTTACCTGGCTACGTCTGATTCTTCAATTGCAGAGTGTGGTGTAGCCTATTGTCGATTCGCGCCCTATATCAAAGAGGAAGGGATTAGCGCGACAACAGACAGAATTGATAATTACTATGACTATTTGATTGAGAGTGATGGCCAATGGTATCAGGATGCCATCAGTAATCAGGCTGGTTGGGGAGTGCCAGGGCTAGAGCGTGCTTACGATCAGTGGGTAATGAAATATACAGAGTCGATAACTGATGCCGATGGCGAGGCGATAGGTGTCGTATTTACCGATGTTGATTTGGAATGGTTCAAGGAACAAATCGAGAATCATGATCTTTGGCACAACGGCTACGCGGTGGTAGTAAACCATTCATCCGCTCAAACTGAAATTCTCTATCACGGTTTGGTCAGCACAGAGATGGTTCGAGAATACCTGGAGCAACCTGGTCCTGATGAGTCTCGAGCGGATGCAGCAATGCCTGACTCATCGGTTAGCAGCCCGTTTTTTGTTACTGAAGTGATGGACAGGCTAATCGATTTACAAGGTAATAGTCTGGTAACCAATCAGCTCACTGGAGCGGATGCCTGGTTTAATCGCACCATGATCGATGACGGGCTTGAGCTATTCACTATTATGAATTACTCACCTGACATCGAAAGTCTGGAATACGATGCCATAGCAGATATTCGTACCCTGGCCTCTCCGCAGGAAAGTGCTCAGCGTTGGCGGGAGATGTTGAATCTGGATACGGTGACCGACTCCGGCTTGATCAGCATTCTTGTCTGCTTGGTTTTGCTGGCCTGTGTAGCCTATGGGTATTTCGTGATCAGTTTTGAGCAAGTCACCATCCGTCGCAGAATCATCGACTCGGCAGTTTTGTCAGTGGTTCTCACTGTAGGTGTTGTGGCAATTTGGAATATCCAATATCGACTGGATCCAAATCTGACCGCGCAGTCGTCCGCTATTTCCAATAGTGCGGTGGTCCGGGAATTCATGCGTGAGTATTCCAAAATCTCGCTTCAGCGGGGGTATGCGCCTCCGCGGTATATACCCACAGGAATTTTTATTCAGTCCATAGAATTTGTCAGTGCCTCCAATGTCAGTCTGACAGGGTATGTGTGGCAACGATACCTGATCGATGAGGAGGTGCCGGAGGATCCTCAAGTTATTTTCGCCGAAGCAATCTCCGCTGATATTCAGCCAGCCTATCGAGAAGTGGATGGTGAGGAAATCGTACAGGGTTGGTATTTTGAAACTGAATTGAGAGAGCGTTTTGACTACAGTTATTACCCATTTGATCGCCAATCAGTTTGGGTCAGGCTATGGCCAGAAGACTTTGCGGCCAATGTGGTACTGGTGCCAGATTTCAGGTCCTACGACAGTCTCAATCCGCGTTCATTGCCGGGTCTGGAAGACAACTTTCCACTTTTCGGCTGGGAACCAGAGCTGAGCTATTTCGACATCCGTATTAATCGATATAACAGCAACTTCGGTCAGCCGGAGTACTTGAGTCGAGGTACTGTGCCGGAGCTGTATTTTAATATCGATGTCAGGAGAAGTTTTCTCAATCCCTTTGTGTCACACCTGTTTCCCCTAACAGTGGTGCTGCTGATGTTGTTTGCTTTGATAGTGACAATGTCCAGAAGCAAGGAGCACAGCAACTTCCTCGGCTTCAGTGTGTCTTCCGTAGTGCAATCCTGTACGGCGCTTTTCTTCGTTATTCTGATTGCACACGTTCAGCTGCGTGAAGAGCTGTCGTCGAATTCGATTGTTTATCTGGAATTCTTCTATTTTGTTTCCTATGTGGTTTTGTTGCTGGTCACCATAAATTCAATTCTGTTTAGTGCAAATGTGGCAATGCCACTCGTCCAGTATCGAAATAATCTCATTCCTAAAATACTTTACTGGCCATTTATCATGGCCATCCTGTTTGTCTGTACTGCTCTGACCTTCTGGACGTAATGACAGGCTTTTGCTGGGTTGCCTTACTCGGTTTCCTGTTCGATAGCGTTAACCACGACTCTCTCTTGCTCCATCTTCCACTTGATGTTGATGTCCCAGAGAGACATTCCGTACTGCTTCTCATCCTGTTCCTGTGCGCGCCAGGCTGGCCGGGGATCCTGGGTCAGAATGCTGCGGATCAGTGCCTCAATGCCGGGGCGACTGTTTTCGGCGACAGCTAATTGTTCCAGGGCGCTCTCACTAAAAATTAATTCTTTATCATGCCCCGGTGATTCCTTGGCAAATCCAGAGCTTGCCTCAGGTATCGAATCTGCGTAAGGGATGTAGGGTTTGATATCCAGAACAGGAGTCTGATCAAGCATATCGACTCCACCCAGGCGGAGAATGAGTTGTTTGTTTTCTACAGTGGAGCCGAGATTACGCACGACAGAAATACCCACAGGATTGGGTCTGAAGGGTGCGCGCGAGGCGAATACGCCAACGCGCTCTTTACCCCCGAGTCGGGGTGGTTGAACGGTGGCTGTCCAGTTTTGATGGCTATGACCGTGAAAGACGAAGATCAGCCATAGATGGGAGAAGCCTTCCAGCTGTCTAAGAAAATTCGGGTCATTGAATTCGCGATGAAAGACCAACTCGCCGACAGCCTCCGGCACCAGATTGGGCTGCCTGGGTATGGCGAACTTTTGTGTGAATGGAGTGCGCAGAGTGGCGATTGAACTGAACTGAAAATCCATAGTGATAATTAAGGTTTGAAGTTGAATCTGGCGAGACTAAATTTGTCTGATTGACTGCATTGGCGAAGCATAGTACATGCAATTTGTAACAGGAAGGATATTCAGAGTTCGAGAGTTGTCGTGGGCTGTATGGAAGTTGCGATTGTTTTGTCAGGCGACCACAGAATTGCCATGTCTGACTTTATTTTGCATGAGACTTAGCATTTTGCTGACCAGAACCTACAGTACAAACAACTATGTGCTGAACGCGAATAGGGGTTCGAATGTTGGTCGCTGCAAGTTGTCCTTCGACAAGCGCCAAGTGGAATGCTGGCGTAACTCTGCTCGAAATGTTGATCGCCTTGACTATCCTGACTCTGCTCGGTGCGATGGCCGCGCCCGGCTTTGCGAATGTCGTTCGTGACAAGAGGGGTGAGATCACAATGGCCAGGCTGGAGCAAATGATCATGGCTGCTCGGCACATGGCGATCTCTGCAGGACAGGTTGTTACGCTATGTCGATCAGTCGACGGAGAGCAGTGTGGTGGGCAATGGTCCCAGGGCGTAGTGCTGTTCACAGACGCCAATGCAAATCGTCGAGTGGATGGGGGCGACAGGATTTTGCGCTATCAAAGCTTTGCGTCCGGACAAGGGTCTATTCGTTGGCGGTCGTTCGGCAATCGGCAGTACTTGCAATTTACCGCGTTGGGCTTCACGAAAAACCAGAATGGCAATTTCACTTACTGCCCATTCAATGGTGAGCTAGCTTTCGCGAGACAATTGATTGTCAATCGTGCAGGTCGGGCTCGACGTTCACACGATACGAATGGGGATGGGATAGTTGAGGACAGTCGTGGCAGACCAGTACGTTGTTAGACTGATGTACTCTTCAGCTGATTTTTATCGTTGAGCGAATTCTATTCTGACAAGTTAGCGCTGCCAGCATTCGTCGGCAGTAGCGCCGGTAGCCCCACGTAGTCCGGTGTTGCTCAAGGTCAGTGTGGTGCATTCATCAGCGGCTTGATCGCCCTGAGGCGTGGCCGTGGCGATGAAGCTGCTTCCGATACCTGTACCGCCTGGGCCAACGCTGATGACGTATAGGCCGTTCTGCGTGGTGCGATCGCGATCAGCTACGGTCGGAGTGTTGAGTGGAGTGGCATCGTCAATATAGGTGTTAAAGGATGAAAAGAAGCGCTCCTGATCGGCGGCTACTTGTAGTAGCTCGCCTTTGGCTTCGGCTCTTCCGGAGCGCAGTACACTGGCATTGTAGGCGGGCAAGGCAATGCTGACGAGAATGCCGAGGATGGCGACAACAATCAAAATCTCGATAAGAGTAAAGCCAGCTTGACCCCGATCTGCACGGACATTTAGTAAGTCTGAATAGCGCTTATTGCTCATGATGTTCCAATGTACTGGTTTGAATGACGGTCTTCGAACAGAGCCAGATTCAGAGCCCGGAATGCTCTGTCACTAGTGTTCTTGTAATAGCCTAGTTTGGCTGAAAGGCCCTAAAACATCAATTCTCAATAGTACGGCGTTACTATCAATGGCTATTCGTACAGACATGCCATTGTCCAGAAATCCGGAATCCAACGGCTCGTCATCGAGAAATACCTGGGTCAGCTCTGAATCGTAACCGTAGTTTCGCCCCGAGATGGTGATGTAGCCAGAGTCTTGCCCGAGCCGCTCCACGGTGCCAACCAGTGTCTGAGCCACAGCTGGTCGTGTGACCGTCTCCACTGCTTGCTGGGCTTGTATTGCGCTGGAACCGAGCAGTGAACTTGTGGCGAGTATAAGCAACATAACTACTCGAACGAATTGTCTGGATAGTGAATTGAATAATTGCTTCATGGGCTATTCCTGAATGTCAGTGTCTCGTGGTTGACCAAAACCAAGTTTCGGGTATAGCCACTATTCGAGTTGGCGCCAGGATTGTCTTCCGTAGGACTGATCGCCAACACTGATCTCAATTACATCGATGTCGCCACTTGCGCCTGATCCGAAGGCAACGTCTTGTGCGCCGTCAGAGAGAATGCTCACAGTAGGCATGATGCCCACATCAGAAGCGCGGCCAGAAGCAAGCGTGTCATCTGCATCATACTCGCCGTCGCCATTCAGATCGAAGGCGGGAAACTCCAGCGCACTACCGTCTCTGAAATCCAGTTCCATCAGGAAGCTGGTGCCACCGAATTCACACTCATTGGTAGAGGGAATGAGTGTGGTGAAAATGATGCGGCCGTTTCGAACCACAGCATTGCTTACCTGGCGCTCACCGAAGTTGCTGACATTGTCGACGCCTTCAATCTTGTCTGGAATGAGATCCAATCGGAAGCCGAGATGGGAAGACCAGTTTATCTCGTTGTCAGTCACATCTCGTAAAATAAACGTTTCATCATCGATGCCATCATCATTGGTATCGAAGTCCTGCGAATATTGATTACTGATACTTTGTTCCAACAGGTCGCTTACCGGGTTGATGTTTGGTACTGCGCCTGTATTCACATCCCAGATTCCATAGAAGCTCTGCGTTGATTGTCCAGAGCCGATATTGTCAGTCTCTTCGATATATTTCCCCGTGCCAAAATAGATCATGAAGCCCTGCAGATTGTCAGGGTGGAAAGTGGCCTGCGGTTGGCTCGTAATGGGCTGACTGGCTTGGGTAGTGAACAGAGGTTGCGGCCCACCAGAATTCCAGGCGACGTCCCAATTGGCGTCGTTGGCATCTGAGACATCGAACTTCCACATATTGCCGAGTAAATCCCCAGCATAGATGTAGTCGGCGTCTGAATCGCCATCGGCATCAATCAGCAGAGGAGTGGAAAGACCATTGGGCGTTAATAAGGTGCCTGCATCGGTATCGAGTTTCTTGATAACCTCTCCAGTCTCCACATCCACTATGAACAATACTGCATGGCCTGATGTGCTGACATTGCCGTCCAGTTCAGTATTGTTATAGCCATTGCCAAACACTGCCGCCCAACTGCCGTTATTCATTTTGGCCATTTGTACTTTGCCAAAGGTATAGCCAAGATCGGCATCGTTGGAGTCGTCGAACTCCCAAAGTACAAGATTGTCAGCATTGGCTTCGCTAAACGTAGTAGGGTCGGTCACATCGAGTGCGTAGATTGCCTGTCCGCCACCTGCCAGACCGCCAGCCAATACTGTTGCCCAAACTCCATTGGTCGCGGTATCCGGGTCAAAGGTATTGGCGAGATACACATCGATGATGTTTGGGCCGCCGTCAACGAAATAACGGTGTTCGTAATCGGTTTCCGCAAGCGTAGCCAGGTTTTCGTATGCAGCGTGAGGGACATAGGCAATCATTTCGTCGCCAGTGTCATCGTTGAAGCCATGGAGCATGCCATCATTTGCGCCAACGTAGACAACACCCTGGCGACCAGCATTATCGGAAACAAAATCTGCATAGGATTTGGCAGCGATCGCATCGGGATAACGAGCATTGGGCACGTCGACGAATCGGGGGTCGGAGTTCACAATGTCTCCAAGCTTGGAGTTGCGCAGGCGGAAATTTTGGCCTGACAGTTCATTGCTATCGTCGCCACGCAAAAAATTGAGCAAGTCCTGGCCATAAGTTTGATTGGCTGCAATTTCGGCAGGCAGCACTGTTGCGAAAGAGTGTGGGGCATCCACCATCAATTCCTGCAATTGATTGCTGCCCAAATCGGTGGTGCCATTCGGACTTTGATAATCAGAGGGGAAACGAAAGGGCACACCAGAGCCTTCTACGTCACCGCCTGCTGGTTGGTCAATTTCCGGGTTCCAGGTAATGATCGCGCGGCCGCCGTCCCAGTCCTGAGCATCAAGTTGTTCGCCGCCTTCCCAGGCCTCAGTAGGATCGATAGTGCCATCGGGATTGATCTGAAAGGCGAGTAATTGTCCCTTCCAGTCAGAGCTATCGAATCGCGCCTGGAACAGTTTGCTTCCCGCGTTAAGTGAACCTGTATTGGTCGCAACGGACGCTGCTGATCCTACGCGGTCGGCGATTTCGAGTAGCGCGTCAGAAATGGCGGAAGCGACCTCACCGGGTGACTGGGCGGAAACGAAGTAACCGGCGCTATTGAATGCGGCGTGCCACATGTCATCAATTTTGTCCTGGAGGTTGTCAATTGAGCCACCTTGATGCCAGGCGTCGTCTTTTTCCAGCTCGGGGTTAGGGTAACCATCATCATCGGTATCAACCAGGTTGCCTTGCAAACCAAATGCAACGGTAAAGGACACCATATGCTGCTGATTTTGTGGATCGATAGGTGAAGTAGGAACATTGTCATCCAGCGGGCTCAAGTCCTCTTCGTAGAAGTACATGGCAACGTCAGCCAGGGAATCGCTGACTCCATCGCCATCCTCGTCACTGATAGCTGAGAGAGTCGGTCCGGAGCTGTTGTACTCACCATCGGTGAACAGGACTGAATAATTTTGCTGGCATTCGGAGATAATTGGATCATCGAAGCCGCTCAAGTCATCGTCGTAGTAGCGCCCAACTCTTTCCAGCCCAGAACGTAGCGGTGTGCTGTTTGACCCCCATGCATAGTCAAACATTTCTTCAAGAAGGGCGGAATTATGCGCACTGTAGTCATCGACAACAGCGCTCGGAACTTCTACGAAAATATCGTCGTAGTCATTGATTTGACTATACCCAAATCGGAAGCTGGGGTTGCTGTTTACAACGATATCAACCGCTCCTTTGGAGACGAATGAGCGGCGACGATGGTACTGGTACCAGTTGGCGATATTCTGTTTTATCTCATCAATGGTTCGACCAAAGGGGTCAGTATCTGCGCCGCTTATGGTATCTGTGCTCTGGGTAGTGCCATAACAATCTTCGTAAGGGGGAGTATCAGTGGCATCGTTATAGTTGCAATCGACATTGATGTCGTCGATATCTGTGGCTGTAGTTAACTCAACGACATCGACTTGTCCTGCATTGACGGTGTAGGTGGTGTGTGAGTCCCATAAATCGACAACACCGTTCGGTGTGTCTGTCGCAGCATCCGGGCCGTCTACACGCCCAGAGCCATCCAGATCTGCACCATGGTCGTCCACCCAGACTTCATAGATGAAGCCGTTCAGATTGCGTGTCAGGTTATACCCGTCTGAGCCGACTTGGGGATTACTGCGTGCTGCTGTAAAAGACGCATCAGGAAAACCAATCCAGGGAGAGTAGTCTTCCGATGGATCGTAGTACATGACATTGAATGCGGGGGTGCGAACACGCCAGTCTCGCACCGCTGCCTCAGGGTGTTCTTCGACAGCGGAGTAGGTGCAGGAATCATAGACATTGTCGTCATTGCTCGCCACGTCGGAGTCGTAGAGATAGGCGTTATTTCGTCGCCCCGTGCACGCACCAGTGTCAGAGTAAGAGCGAAAATAGCCGGAAGTGATCAGGCTCTCGTTATTTTCCGACCAGTAGTTGGTGTAGTAGTTGTAGGTCTTGGTGAGAATTTCCCAGTCCATTGATCCCGAATCGTCCATCATGAAGAAGACATTGGGGTCAATCTGTGTGCCAAGAAAAAGCGGTGCGTCTGCGAGCGCCAATTCAGCTGCCTGCGCAGCCGTAGATGCCGCCAGAAAATAGACGGATGCTAACCAGGCTAACAGGATTCGGATGTGGTGTTTGAGTTCCATTGCTCGCTCCAGGGCTGTCCGCCAGGGAAACTAGTTGTAGCTTTGTACGAATGTGGATTGCACGACGGCTTCGGTGGTGGCATTGATGCCAACGCCGCGTGCGGTTATGCGATGAAAAGTTCTCGGCACGGTGACTTCACCGCTACCGATAGCGATAGACTGTCCAGTGTCAACGGTTCGATACTCTTCGATGATATAGCGCGGCTGCTCTGCGACCTGGGCGACATTGGCAATCGCATCGGCATTGTTTGTCCACCAGGTGGGATCGATATCACCATGGTCCCACCAATAGAACCCGTCGGCGTTATTCGGGTCCATAGAATCTTCCGCCCAGACTGTAGTTGATCCATCAACACTGGTTATGGGCAGGGTGTTCTGCAGAATCAGCCAGGCCTCGGCTGCCTGTAGCGCTGATTCTGCGGCGTTAAATGCGACTTCGTGATCGCGCATATTGCCTGACATGCGCTCTTCAAGAGTCGCCGATTCCATACCCGAGACGCCCATCATGGTCAGCACGGCGAGAAACACCAGACAAAAGAGCAGGATCGCGCCTCTCTGTTTCTGGCGTTGCGGGAACTGTTGGTTTTTGACTTGTAAATTCATCATTGCTATCGATACCGAATTGTCAGGCGTGATTCCGTGATGGGGAGCGCGTTTTCCCTAATCAGGTACCCAATGCGCGATTACGCAAGCTGATCGTTGAGGTGAAAACCCTGCGAACACGATTGTCATTAGGTAGGCTGCCGTTGCCGCCACCGTCATCATAAGTGACGCCGTCAAAGGTATAGGCCTGGGGGCTTGGTACTGTCCCGTCTTCTATAGACTGCATGAGAAGACTGACACGCACGGAAATGACTTCGTCCCAATTGGCCACCTGGTCAGCGGTCAAATAGGTGTCCACCGTGGCTCTGACGTCTTGATCGATATTGACACCATAAAGAAGCTGCATGGACTCCACGCCTTCAATCAACTCTTCTCCAGGGCCTGCAGTGCCTGTATCTGTCAGTATGCTCCTGTATAAGGAAGGAGGGTTGTTGGCATTGTCGTCACGCTTGCCGACGTAATACAGCGCGCCTTCGAGACGATTCACTTCTGCAGGGGCTGCGGAAGTCACGATAGCCGCCGGCAGGTTCCCTGGATTGCATGCTGTGGACAGGGTGATATTAACGAGTGTGCCCCCGGCGGCGGCCACTGCACAGGCCTGCACAATATCGGCTTGTTCGCAGTCACTCACAATCAGGAAGTCGTTGACTGCAATCCCAATCGCCGCTTCGGCAGTAATGATTGGATCGGCTCCTGAGTTATCGACAGCAGTTACCGCACCGGAATTACCCCAGCCACTCCACAGACGAATAATGTCTGAATTAGGTACTGCCTGAACATCGGGGACATTGAATCCAGCCCCGCCGGTAGTCCACTCGGCGGTGGTGGAAGATGCCGTGGCAGCATTGGCCACGCTGTTATTGATGACACCTGGCGCTGTGCCGCCAGCTTCCCAGCCCTGAATGCCTGTCTCGGGTTGCAAGGTGTTGGGCGGGGCGTCCAGGGTGTTGTTTGCGCTTGAGCCCTGAATAGAGCCCTGGCATCCAAGATAGCCTGCCATACGGATCTCATTGCCCAGAAAATTAAGCGCGAAGCGGCCATTTTCCTGGAGGCGTAATCTGGCATCCTGGTCGCGCTCTGTTGTACTGGTACCCACATAGATTTGTGTGACGCCGGCAGCCAGGGTCAATCCCAACACCATGGCGATCAGCAGCTCGACTATGCTGAGGCCGGACATTCGCAGTGGGCTACTTGTGCTGGGTAATTTCATAGTATGCATTGTCGGTTTACAAAGGTTGCCATGTCGTCACATAACGTTGTTCAGCGACACCGTCTCGGTCATCATCCCAGAATATCTTGATCGCATAGACGGTACCGAGGCCATCACAGGCATTCGCTCCCGCCGTACCATCGTTGCCGGTGGAATCCAGGCAGACCACGGAATCACCGCCCGGCAAGGCTGCCGTCACCTGATTGCCCCAATCCAGTACATCCTGCGCTGCCATTTGGGCGGGCGTACAGGTGAGGGCGGTGAAGCAGCTGGCAGTAGCAGCGCCTGCCACATCATCATACGCATCATTGTCCACGCCGGTTTTATTTGCGCGCATGCGCTCGATCATATCTGTGGTCAGTGTGGTGGCCTGAGTGCGAAAGTACGCTGCCTGGTTGTTGCGTAAACTGACAGCATGCACTCCAGCCATGCCCATAAGCCCCCCTGATAGCACCAATAGTGAAACCAGTACTTCAACCAGTGAGGTGCCGAGTACCAGGCTGCGAGTGACCGGTCGAGAACAGTGCATCAACATGCCAGACCATCCTCCACTCTGCGCCCCCTGCCAGAAGGGCCGATCACGATGGAGCGAGCGTTGGCAGAGTTGCCGCTATTCGGACAGAGCAGAAAAGTCTCTGTTCCGCCGGCAACACTGAAGCCGAGGCTGTTATAGGAAAAGAGGTCGTCGGTAAAAGTGAGTACGCTGGCAGCACCGAGTGAATCATAGACACGAATGATCTCATCGCCGACATCAACCGAGCCCGCAGTGCCATCGGCATCACCGTTATTGTCGACAAATACCAGCCAGCCTTCAGACCAGGCATCCTCGTCGCAGTCGGCACCGTCATCGCTGGCGCACAGGGCTACGTCCTGACCGCGTTTAATGGCCTCGCTGCGTGCAAGATTGAGTGTGGTGAGCATGACCTTGATCTGCGAGTTAGTATTCGCGGATTCGATGGTATCTTGAAAGCTGGGAGCGGACAGCGCGACCAGTATTCCGACAATCGATAGCACGATGAGCAGCTCAATAAGCGAGTAGCCATTGATTTTATTGAAAATTTTACTGTCCATCGCTATGTCTTTGACCTCGGTTCGGCGCCGGAACCTGTTCGATACTATAGGGTATCGGTTGAAAAGCAGTCAATCAGAGCGGCCCACCCAAAACTCCCGCAACACCGCGATTTTCCTGACTTTGAGGGATACAGACCGTGACCTGGACGGAAGTTTTCGCAATTCACATGCAAAAATGTCCAGAATCGTGATCTGCGGCACGTCTTTTGCCATCATGATCGATGTTAATCAGCCGATTACTGGGCTCCTGCGCGAATAACAGAGTTGCAGGATCTTAAACCTTGCTCTGCATCCGATTTCCGCCATTAGTCCATTGTTTATCAGAGCTGAGCTATATTACAGTGCGTCTCGGCAGCGATTAGAAGTGGCAATCGTCTGTCGCCGATGGGAATTCGTCACTTCAGATTATTTGGTGGTTCAAAGAAGTATCATGCTGCAGTTTTTCACTTGTCCTCTATTGTCAGAATCGTCAGGAACTCGAATAACAATGTCAGGAACGCCCATTCACAAGTCGTTGCGTGCTGCTTGGCTGCTATTGCCACTATTCCTTGTTTTACCAATCAGCGAACTATCAGCAGCCGACAATGGTTGGACAAGAGGCAGTTGTGCGAGTGGCACGGGGGTCTATCGCTGGACAGATGGCAATCGCTACGAAGGGCAGTGTCGTAACAATTATTTTGAAGGACAGGGAATTCTCTATCTGAATAACGGCGATCGTTACGAAGGGCAGTTCAGCAACGATCAAAAAAATGGGCAAGGCCGCTATTACTTTGCCAATGGTGATCAGTTTGAAGGGACTTATGCAAATGGCCGACGTAATGGAGTAGGCACTCTGACTCGAGCTAACGGTGACCGCTATCAAGGTGGCTATCGCAATGATCGACGCGCGGGCAGAGGCGTTTTCTATTTCGTCAGTGGTGATCGCTATGAAGGGAGTTGGGCGGCTGACCGATTCAATGGTCAGGGCAACTACTATTTTCGCAACGGCGATCAGTTTTCTGGTCAGTGGCGTAATGGACTAAAGCAGGGCCGGGGAACGTTTTCCTGGGCGAGTGGCGATTCCTATGAAGGTAGCTTTGCAAACGACGAGCGCGATGGTCAGGGAGTATTTTCCTGGGCAAACGGCAATCGCTATGAAGGACAATGGCGAGCGGGACGACAACACGGAGAGGGTGCAAAGACCTGGGCAAATGGTGATCGCTATTCAGGGTCCTGGCAGAATGATCAGATGCACGGGCAAGGCGAATTCACTTTCGCGAATGGAAATCGATTTGTGGGCAGTTTTCAGAATGACGAAATCCATGGTAACGGTGTGTACTATTTTGCGAATGGAGATCGCTATGAAGGACCATGGGTGAGAGGGCAGCGTCATGGTGCTGGCCGCTATGTTGATCGCAGTAATAATGTTGAGCGTATGGAGTTCGTCAACGGACAACGCAGTAACTGAGTGCCTTCCGAAGAGCCTTAAGCGTATACGTTCAAGTCATTCGTCTTAATTCGACGCGTTCATCCTGTCTGTTTTGTTCGCCTCTATCGAGAGCGAAATGCAATGCATTGACTGCCGGTGAGGAGGCGCAACCGACAGCCAATGCATTACCAACGCAAACCTTTTCTCACTCTTTTCAGGCCGCCGCGATTTGCTCAGCTTTTTCATCTCGCTCAGCTGATTGTTCAGTCGGCTTTTTTGCTGGCACAACGCCACCTGGAAATTTCTGCTTCTCGTAGAGAAAGCGTAGAGCCCGATTTCGGAGTTGATTGAACTCGGCGCTTTCAGCAAGAGCAAGACGATCTCTCGGTCGTGGGAGATCCACCTCTAATATTTCACCAATAGTTGCAGCGGGACCGTTAGTCATCATGACGATGCGATCAGATAGCAGCACGGCTTCGTCGACATCATGAGTAATCATGATCACGGTGTTGCCCAGATCGTTCTGAATCTCCATCAGGGAGTCCTGTAAATGTGCACGGGTTAGCGCGTCCAATGCGCCAAACGGCTCATCCATCAGCAACACTTTCGGCTGCATGGCGAGACTGCGCGCGATGCCCACTCGCTGCTTCATGCCGCCGGAAATTTCATGAGGCATTTTGTGGATGGCGTGTCCCATGTGGACAAGTTCCAGATTGTGCACAATCCAGTCGTGCATCTCCGTCTTGGTCTTGCGGCCCTTGAAGGTCTGTTTAACTGCTAGCTCCACATTTTCGTAGACCGTCATCCAGGGCAGTAGTGCGTGATTCTGAAAAACGACAGAGCGATCAGGGCCAGGCGTATTCACTTCTTTACCTTCCAGAATCACTCCACCTTCGGTGGCTTCTAGCAAGCCGGCGACAATATTCAGTACCGTAGATTTGCCGCAACCCGAGTGACCTATCAGGGAAACGAATTCTCCTTGGCGGATATTGAGATTTACCTTGTCCAGCGCGCGAAAGGTACCGCTGTCGGTGTTGAATTCAATACCCACGCTGCTAATGTCCAGAAATTTTTTCATTGTTCCATCCTGCTTTTAATGTTTGCCTATGCGTTGTTTGTTTCTGGTTCTTACTTGAGTACGGAAGACTTGTCCCAGCTTACTTTTTGCTGAATCAGCAACATGACTCGATCGAGGGCAAAGCCGATAAGCCCAATGGTCAGTACGGCTACCATGATTCTGCCGAGGGAGTCTGAGCTTCCGTTTTGAAATTCATCCCAAATGAATTTGCCGAGCCCTGGGTTTTGCGCCAGCATCTCTGCAGCGATCAGGACCATCCATCCAGTCGCAAGAGAGAGTCGCAAGCCGGTGAAGATGAAGGGGATCGCCGACGGAATAACAATTTTCTGTACGTGTTTTAACGTTGGTAGTTGAATGACCCGGCTGACATTAATGAGATCGGAGCTGACTGATCCTACGCCAACGGTGGTGTTAATAACTGTTGGCCAAAGACAGCAAAGCGCAACCGTGAAAGCTGAGTTGAGGAAGGATTTGTCAAACATGGGATCATCAGTCACATAGACTGCACTCACCACCATGGTTACCAGGGGTAGCCATGCCAAAGGCGAAACCGGTTTGAATAGCTGTATTACTGGATTCACAGCGCTGTAGAGTGTCTCGCTGAGGCCGCAAGCAATGCCAAGAGGGATGGCGATGATCGTTGCCAGAAAGAATCCAAATGCGACCGTTTTCAGGCTGGTTAGTATCTGATCCGGAAAGGTGGGCTGTCCGGTAAATTCGCGAATACGAATTTCTGCATCCGGGTTTTCAGCCAGGCGTCTGGCATTGCGTTCTTCCTGACGCGCATAAAAATCCGCTTTCCTTTCTTGTGTTCGTTGATAGTCACTGACGAGATTGCCGATTTGCTCATAGACCTGCGCTGGGCCAGGAAACTGACCCAGTGAGGTGTTTATGTTATTGGCAGTACTTTGCCAGACCAACAGGAATACCAGGATCCCGATCGTTGAGAGAATTCCGGTGCGCAATGTCTTTACCATTGCTGGGCTTAGCCCTGACTTGTGACTCACCATTTTGATGAAATTTCCTTGAATTACTGATGCAGTGGCCATTACTAACTCCTGTTGACCTGACCTGTGTTAGAGTACTTCGTCTTTGAGACCGATGTTGAGTTTCTGAAGATATTCATTGGGCTTGCTGCCGTCATAAGTAATCTCATCCAGAAACTCTGACTGTGGTGGCTTGAAACCGTCCTCGCTGGAGAAGTCAGGAAATTCTTCCGCCGCTATATAGCCTTCGGCGATCAGCTCTTCTGCTGCGATCTGATAAATATCAGGACGGTAAACAGATTTAGCGGTTTCGAAGTACCAGTCGTCGGATTTTGGCTCTGCAATCTGGCCCCAGCGACGCATTTGGGTCAGGTACCAAATTGCATCGGAGTAGTAGGGATAGGTGGCGTTGTAGCGGAAGAACACATTGAAATCCGGAACCTCTCTCTTGTCACCTTTCTCGTATTCAAAAGTTCCTGTCATTGAGTTCGCGATGACATCATAGTCAGCGCCTACGTACTCACCCCAGGAAAGAATTTCTACGGCTTCCGGACGGTTGGCATTGTTGTCTTCGTCAAGCCATTTCGCAGCACGCAGCAATGCTTTAACAATACGTACAGTCGTGTTGGGGTATTGCTCAGCAAATTCATTGGTGATGCCGAAAACTTTTTCCGGATTGTTTTTCCAGATTTCAAAGTCAGTAATTACTGGAACACCAATTCCTGTAAACACTGCCTGTTGGTTCCAGGGCTCGCCTACGCAGTAGCCGAAAATAGTTCCAGCTTCCAGTGTCGCTGGCATCTGAGGCGGAGGAGTCACTGACAATAGAACTTCGGCGTCAATGGTGCCCGCGGTATCACCGCGGTGGGGAGCGTAGTAACCAGGGTGGATGCCACCTGCTGCGAGCCAGTAACGAAGCTCATAGTTATGTGTGGAAACAGGAAATACCATTCCCATATTGAAGGCTTCGCCGCGATCGCGGTAGCTCTCGACTACTGGTTTCAGGGAGTCTGCTTTGATCGGATGTACAGGCTTGCCATTTTCCTGAGGAATATGCGGCAGCATTTGTTCCCAAATGGCATTGGAAACGGTAATACCATTGCCGTTAAGGTCCATGCTAAAGGGAGTAATGATGTGCGCTTCAGTACCGTAGCCAATAGTCGCGGCGAGGGGTTGTCCTGCGAGCATGTGGGCGCCGTCGAGCTGACCGTCGATCACCCCATCCAGAAGTACTTTCCAATTAGCTTGCGCTTCTATATTGACGTATAAGCCTTCGTCTTCGAAATATCCTTTTTCGTAAGCGATGGCCAGTGGAGCCATGTCGGTCAGTTTAATGAAGCCAAAGGTTAATTCGTCTTTTTCCGGTGGTCCCACATCAGCCAATGCAATTTGATTGGCAGAGGAAAGCACCAGCGCCATACCTAAAGCAGATGCAAGCTTGGGGAGTTTGATCTTTTCGAACGATTTCATTGTGACGTTAAACCTCTGTGTGTAGTGACTGTGAACTTCAAGTAAAAAATTCAAAAAAAATGCCCACAAGGAGAGTGTTCTCCTTGTGGGCATCGTTACCCGTGGATTCGTTTTATGACAATGTCGATGACATCGTCATTGCTGATTCAAAGCCTCGTTGCTCTGATTGCGTGTTTCTATCCTAGTCTTAGCAGAACTCGTGCCAATATCTTCGTTAGAGGGTTTTTTGGCGTTAAATCTTGATTAGGCAGAGCGTAAAGGCGAGAGTCGAACTAAATTGATTCAAAAATAATGGTAGGTGCCCCGAATTGGCGCCAGTTGCCCCATATGTAATGGCTATCCTTGTGCATCGGGGTTGATCTGTGCACTAAAGCAGCACACCAGGAGAGAGATAAATGATGGCGTCACGGCTAACAGAAGAAATGAGAGTTGCTGGAGAGGGAGAGGAAGAGGAAGAGAGAGAGGAAGAGGAAGAGAGAGAGGGAGAGGGAGAGGGAGAGGAAGAAGGAGAGAGGTTTTTAGTTTTAGAATAACACCAACCGATGTTGCACCCCGAATTGCTCCGTGATTGGGAGAATGAGCAATTTGCCTGAAAAATGTGCGAAAGCTGGTGCGCTGTTTAGTTCTGCTCGAGGATGCGATCAGCGCCTAACACGATGCCTTCGCTGAATAACCATTCTGAATCGTGCATGTCTTCTTTCTTGTAATCTTTATCCGGTGAAACCACGTCCAGGAGGCGAGCGGATTCACGATAGAGATCAGTGCGATAACACTGTTGAACCAGATTTGACTCTGTTTCCTCAGACAAGGGCCTGCCTAATGAATCTGCACTGAGATGGGCTAACATCAGCGCATGGGAGCGCCAGGGAAAACACGCCTGGTAATCCCAAAACACGTGAAAATCTTCGACATTTTTGGTGCTTTCACCTTTGCTGAAGCAGAAATCGCCAGTGAGAGATGGCAGCAGATAGTCCATCGGTAAATCCAGGTACTCTTTAGAGGACAGAATCTCTGCTGCTTCGTGACGCCGATTCTTGTCAGCTAGCGCTGCGCAAGCTTGCATAAGTGCCATGCGCAAGCGGGTGTGTGTGCCGGGATTTTGTTTATGCCAAGCCTCGGTCACGCAGAGAACTTTTTCTGGCGCGTTATTCCAGATGCTATAGCCGGTTGCAATTACAGAACCGATGCCTTGTTGTACGGCCACAGTATTCCACGGCTCGCCAACGCAGAAGCCGTCGATGATGCCGCGAGCCAGGCTGTCACACATTTGTTCGGGTGGTAGCACGATGATGCGAACGTCGTGATCAGGATCGATGCCCCCTGATTTGAGCCAGGCACGTAACAAAAAAGTATGGGTGGAAAACATGTGCACTGTTGCAAAAGTCAGCGTCTGTGCACTGCCGTTGGCTTGTAAAACCCTGGCGAGCTGTTTTGCATAATCTTCTGGTGATGCATCGGCGCCTGCCTGACGAGTATCTTTGTAGATTCGATTGGACAGGGTGATGGCATTGCCATTCAAGCTCAGAGACAGACCAGTCATCAGGTTGGCGCGCATGCCGCCCGCACCATAGGTAGTCATGAGTGGGAGAGGCGCCAGCATTTGTGCGGCGTCCAGTTCCCCCATGATCAGGCGATCGCGCAGATTCGCCCAGGAGACCTCTCTGTGTAATGTCACCTGCAGGCCGTGTTGTTCATAAAAGCCGAGCGCCTCCGCCATTACCAAGGGCGCGCTATCAGAAAGCCGCATATAGCCAAGAGTCAATTGGCTCTTTTCCACGGAAGGTAGTTTCACCTGGCTTGCATTGCTCACTGTCTAGTCTCCGTCACCAGCGAGAGTGGAAATAATGGTTCTCGCAACTTCTTGCAGTTTCAAATTATTGTCCATGGCGGTGCGGGTCATCATGCGATGAGCCGCGTCTTCGCTGATGCTTTTGTGCTTCATCAGAATTTTCTTGGCTCTGTTTACCAGAGACTGGGACTCGAGTTGGGTTTGTGCGCTGTGCAGTTCCTTGCGCAGGCTTTGGAAGCTGGAAAACTGAGCCATGGCCAGATCGATAATCGGCTTCACCTTCTCGGGATTAATGCCTTCCATGAGGTAGGTGGAAACTCCCGATTGCACAGCTTGCTGAATATAGTCGGGATCATCTTCCTTGCTAAACATCACCATGGGAGTGGGATTGTGTTTGTTCACCACCGCGAGGGATTCGAGAATATCTCGACCGGGAAATTGCAAGGCGATCAAAACCACATCTGGTCTGTGCTGTTCGATTTGAAATAGCAATGCAGATGTCGTTGAGATAATCGACAGCACTTCGAATCCTGATGATTTAAGATGGGCTTCGATCGCAGCAGCGCGATCTACATCATCATCAACCAGCATGACCCGAAGTGCTTTTTGAGAGGGTTCCGACTTCAAAAAGTCTCCACTTGGTCTGAAGTCGTTAAAAGACTACGTTTACCATGATCCACAGTTTATCCGTATCGACAGCATAACCGTCGCTGTCGAAAGTGGCATATTTTAACTGAGTTGAGACCATTTCGTTAATAGCGTAATTGGCAACAATATCCCATTCGCCGCCGTAGTCAGCGCTGCCAAACTCGGCCCTGAAATCGTGATAGGTCGCGGACAGGCCGACCTTACCCAAGCTGCCCGACACTGTGAGGTAGCGATCTTCGATACCGCTCGCTGGCGTTCCCAGAAACAAATCTGTCCAGCCTTGCCACTTGTGCAGTGTCGCCAATGGTGTGGTGAACGCTTTGCGGCCATCGTCGCTGCTCAAAATTTCCACACCGGCAATGACCCGCGCTGGGCCAACAGGAAGTCCTGCTTCAAGATTGATGTAGTTGGCACTGTAATCAACCGGATTATTCGCATAGTCATTCTGTCGAGCCACGCTTGCCAACACGCTCGCTGGTCCAATATCCCCTGCATAGCTCAGGCCCGCGGTCATGGATGAGAGGGCTCCGGCATCCGCAAAATCCAGGGCATAGACAAAGCCACTCAGAGTGCCCCAATCTCCCTTGGTGCTGGCCAGCAAGAAATGATTATCGCTGTCCAGATCACCCATTTGCGCGCTGGGCTTGGAAGTATTGAAGATTCGATTCACATTCCAGATGTAGCTGTAGTCCAGAGTGAAAGCGTCATCCCCATAGCTAGCGGTCAAGCCATCGAAAGTCTGTTCGTTCTGGCGCCAGCCAACTCCACCGACAAAGCGTTGGGCGGCGTGCAAGATGCGCTGTGTCCCAAGCCGGGCTTTGAAGTTTTCTGTTGCCTGATATTGCAGGTAAGCCTGGTTAACCTCTGTGCCGACTGGGTCGGCGATAATTGAATGGGTGCCGCGGTACTCATCAAGTACAAAGGAATCGTAGCTGTCTGAACCGAAGGTGCTGACGTTGTCCACTTCAAAGACACCACTAAAGCCTTCAACAGCTGCAGATTGCAGCGTCATTCGTGTGCGCACAGTGGAAGCTGCTGCGTTTGAGAGGGCGTTTTCCTGATCAACGGCTTCGTGGCGGAAGCGCATGCTGAAATTGACAGTTCCCTCTGAGACGGCGCTGCTCAGTTGATCCAGTACCGATTGTCCATGTGCCGCAGGCAGACCCAGACCGATCAGGGCCAGGGTGGCGAGGTGTTGCGGCATTCTAAATTTCATCATTTTCTACTCCAGTGTCTTCAGGATTAAGACAAAAAAAGCCCGTCCCCTCATGAATATGAGAGGCGGGCTTCGTTGCCATTGCAAAATCTGTTTGATCGGCAAAATCATTTCGCGAACTTCTCAGTCAGTGGGAGAAGTCTGCTAAAACCTTGCTGATACGTGGAAGCTCTGAATACAAATTGTGTGCCAACAATTGAATTCATGGCTAAAGCGGCCGAAAATTGGAGCTTTAAAGAGACCAGCCAGCAGCGTGAGCTGATAAGCGAACAATCGTGCTTCATAGGGTGATGCTCTCTCGCAAGGCAAATCTTGTTCAGACTGGATAGTGACGCACCGCTATTGTGCGTCTAGAGTGTTCGCATCGAAAGCCGAATTCGCTACTTTGCTAACTGAGAACGAACAAACCAAACACATAAGGGAAGAGGTGCAATATAGCGTGGCAAAGAAGAGCACAGTTAATGCTGTCGTGTTAGCAGGAGGTGAGGGGACGCGAATGCGCGGTGCGGATAAGCCGTTCGTTCAACTCGAAGGCAAGCCTCTGCTAGCGCATGTTCTCCAGCGCTTGGAAGGCCGGGTAGAGAGCATTGTGTTGAGTGTCAATCATGATGCCGCTCGTTTTTCGGAGTACGGCCTGCCCACGATAGAGGATTGTGACTTCTCCCAAAAAAGTCCCTTGCTCGGGATCTACAGTGCCTTGAAATTTTTTGCGGAGCGATCTGAGGATTTAGATTCAACCTATCTCTTTTGTGTGCCTGTCGATGTGCCCATCTTTCCCGAGACTATAATCGAGGAGCTAGTGAATCTGGCGATAAAAACCGAAAGCGGTATCAGTTACACGCAGGTCGGCGAGCAGCCCCAGCCTCTTTTTGCTGTTTGGTCCTTGAGTTCTCTAAAAGAATTGCAAGATCAACTGCGAGCGGGTGCCTGGGGAGTAATTTCGACTCTGCAGCAATTGAATGCAGAAGTGCTGTATGTACCTGAGTCTGACGGTCTGGATTTTGCCAACATCAATTCCCCCGAAGAGTTGCAAGATCTGCGGGAGCAATACCGCAGAAAGTAGAGTGACCAGTCGTTTTGTTTAGGGCATAAAAAAGCCCCGCCCAAGGGAGTGGGCGGGGCTGGTGTAGCCACCTGTAATGCCTCGGAGGATGAGGCACCGATTACAACCGAAGGGGGCGGTTCTAATCTGTACAGGTGTCCAGTTGCACTGTAGGCAGAGCCGTTTACGCGGTTCTGCTTAGCCCCTCGTGTTGAAAATCCACAACGTTGGCAGCGGAACTGCTGTTTCGTTGTGCATTTTGTGCCAGTTGAAAGTAATTGATCAGAGAATCAAGAGTCTTGGCTTGTTCGCTGAGCGATTCACTGGCAGCAGCAGATTCTTCAACCAGTGCTGAGTTCTGCTGAGTAATATCGTCCATGTTGACAACGGTCTTGCTAACTTCAGAAATACCCATTGCCTGTTCCTGACTGGCATTGGAAATTTCGCCAACAATGGTCGCCACCTTGTTGATGGAATCAACAATTTCTTCGAGCGCCTCGCCGGAATCGTGTACCGACTTGGTGCCTTGTCCTACTTTAACTATGCTGTCTTCAATCAAAGACTTGATCTCACTGGCAGCCTGGGCGCTGCGACTGGCCAGAGTTCGTACTTCGTCGGCTACAACCGCGAAGCCTCGGCCCTGTTCTCCAGCTCGCGCTGCCTCAACCGATGCGTTCAAGGCGAGCAGGTTGGTCTGGAAAGCGATCTCATCAATAACGCTGATGATGTTTGCCATCTGCTTGCTTGATTCTTCGATCGCTTTAACCGCTGCAACGGCTTCGGTAACAACCTTCTTGCCTTGTTCTGCAGTGCCAGCAGCACCTTTCGCTAACTGATCCGCTTCACGTGCATTGTGGCTGGTCTGCTCGGTAGTCGAGTTGATTTCGTTCATGGTAGAAGAAGTTTCTTCCAGTGCCGCAGCTTGTTGCTCGGTACGCTGGCTCAGGTTGGCGTTGCCCAGAGTGATCTCTTCGGCACCGACTCGAACCTGTCCGGAAGAACTCTTGATATCAACAACCACTTCGGTGAGTTTCTCAACCGTGCTGTTGATGTCTTCTTTCAGCTGCTGGAAGCTGCCTTCGTAGTGCGATTCGATCTTGCGAGTCAAGTCGCCAGAGGCGATGGAGCTCATGACTCCTGAGGCATCGCTAATTACTGCCTCACACTGGCTGACCAATGAATTGATCGCTTCACCAAGATCGCTATAGAAGCCATGCTTGCCTTCAAGTTCAATGCGTTGCGTAAGGTCACCTTTCGCTGCCGATGCTGCGATGTCCTGCACCTCAACTTCGATTACGTCACGCAGTTGATCCTGCATCGTATTAACGTTGATGGCCAGGCGTGCGAAGCTGCCTTCATAATCCTTGCGCATCTTCGTAGACAAGTCACCTTTAGCCATGTTGCTAACGACTGTCTCAGCGTCTTTGAGTACCTTATCGTTAGTAGTAATAAGGTCATTGAGGCCAGTAGCAAGTTGCTTGTAGAAGCCGCGCTTGTCTTCGGTTGGAATACGCTTGCTGAGGTCGCCGCGCGATGCTGCTTCCACCAGGCCGCCAACATCAGAAGAGATGATGGAGATCAGGTTGCTGCGCAAAGTAGTCACGGCATTGCCAAGAGTATCGCTATCAGACTTGGGCTCGAATTCAACACTGGTGTCGCCTTCAGAGAGGGCATCCACAGTGTTGGACATGTCTTTCTGATATTCGATCATGTCATTGAAGGCGTAACCGAGAACGTCATCGGCAGACTTGGCATTGATGTGTACGCCTACGTCGCCACGAGCGAGTGAGCGTGCGGCATCGGCCATTTCTTTCATGTAGTCAATCATGCTGCGGAACGCATGTGCCATGTCGCCCATTTCATCGCCGCTGTCGATCTCGATGTTCTGTTCGAGATTACCCGTAGCGAGGGACTTGGCAGCGTCGGCGAGCTTGAGCACAATGCTGGCGAAATAACGCGCCAGGAAGAAGGCGATAACCAGGCCAATAGCTGCCGAAACGGCACCGAGCGCCAGGACGATGACGATGCTGGCGTTCAGCGTCGAATCTAGGCTGGATTTGGCATTGCGCTGGGCTTCGGCTGTCTCGTTGTAAATGCCATTGAGGATGGGGTCAATGATGTCCGAGGCGGCTTCGAAGTTGGCGATCTCATCGGCAATATCCATATCGATCTGAACCATCTGATCGAAATAGCTACGGTATTGCTCGGCCTGAGTTACGATCTCGCCGCGAGTCTCTTCAAACATGACATCAGCGACTTCTGCCTGGGCAACCAACTCATCCATGGTTTCATGGAAGCGCTCGATATAGCTCTCTTCGCCACGCAACATATAGTCTTTCTCGTGACGGCGCAGAGTGAGCAGGGTAATGGTGAGGTCATTCAGGCCTTCGAGCATGATTGTGCGCTCGATATCCCGAGTGACTGCACGGAATTCGCCAATAAGGCCGTCATCGCGAAAACCCTTCTGTTCGGTCAAGGCCACAACGTTCATGAAGCCTGCCTGAAATTGCTCGGCTCCTTCGATAGTGGTCTCAATATCCGAGATTACTGCCGGATCCGTGGACAGATCGCGCAGCTCTTCCAGTCGCGTAGTAACTTCGAAGATTTCCAATTCGAAGGGCACGACGTAGGCCTCGCGTGCTTCCTCAAATGGTGTCGGTCCAGCGTTCTTGATATAGGCCATATCAAGAGAGGTGGCACCGCCCAATGCTTCGAGAGCGCCCAAAGCGAGTTCTGCTTTGCGGCCATCAACATCGACCATTTGGCTGACAGAGTTGTTCACTGAGAATTGAGTGACGATGGTGATCGCAGTCATCGTAAAGATAAGCACGATCATCGACGAAAAAGCCGCGAGCAGCTTGTTTCGAATGCTGAGATTGTTAAACCAGTTTTTCATGCTTTTCATGCTTGCCATCCTTCCTAAAGTATCGAACCGGCACCACGGGATCCCCGGGCCAGCTTTCGAACTCTTCAAAATGCATGTGTTTAGTCGGAAATGACTACGGATGGGCTGGCCTATTACTTTAGCCAAAATTGCCTATTTTTCTGGGGCTTAGAGAGCTTTCAAACATTCCCAGATAACTCGTGGGAGATGATCGAGCAAGCATTCGACTTTGGGGTTTGCTAGACTCGCGCTGCGCTCCCGTATTACGGGCACTTTGATGAAATTTCTGTCATTTCACTGTAAGAAAAAATTTCCAGGCGAGCAGTAAGCAGCAATGAACCAAAACAGCAATAAACCGGAAAATCCGTGGGTAAATATCCTCTTCAATATCATCATTCCGGTCATCATTCTCAATCAGTTGACGCGGAGGATCGAAGAGAACGGTCCGGTCATCGCGCTCGTTGTTGCCCTCATGTTTCCACTAGCTTATGGGCTCTACGACTACCTAACCCGACACAAAAAGAACTGGCTCTCAGTATTGGGGCTGGTGAATGTGGGATTCACCGGGGGAATGGGCTTGTTTCAGCTCGAAGGCATCTGGTTTGCCGTGAAAGAGGCAACTTTTCCGGCCCTGATTGGTTTTGCGGTGTATGCCTCGGCATTCACCAACAATCCGCTAATCAAGCTCATGGTAGTGGATACAGGCGCCCTGGACATCCAACGTATCACTCGCAAACTGAATCTGCTGGGCAACGACGGCGCCTTCATGCAGCATCTGCGCAAATCAACCAAGCTAATGGCAATATCCTTTGCAATCAGTAGCTTGCTGAACTTTGTTATAGCGATGCGTGTCTTTGTGGAGATTGAGTCAGCCCTGCCAGAGGTGGAGCGTCAGGCCATTCTCAATGAACAGATCGCGGAAATGACCTGGTTGGGCTTTGCTTTTATCGCTGCACCGCTAATGATCTTCACTTTCTTCATCATGTGGTACGTCATTTCCGGGATTCAGCGCCTTACTGGCTTGAAGCTGGAAGAGATTATGATGATTGATGGAGAGGGCGATGGAGAGGGCGATGGAGAGGGCGACGGAGAGGCCGAGCAGCAGAGCGAGGATTCAAGCAGCACCTGATCTGGGCTGTTATTTTGCTTTAAGTTCTGCCTTTAACCTATTGAATAATAAGGCTAATTAAGCATTAAAAGTATCTCAATGCCGTGGTGTAGTGGATCCACGAGACTGATACTGGCGAAAACCAGCATCAGAAATGAGAGCTGTAAGCTGGCCTGTTGGGCAAGACTCTCGTTGCGGCCATGAATGAGCGCCCGGACCCGCAATTCGACTTCTGAGCCAGTCAATGCAGAGAGAATGACATCTTTGCCAAACTGCCACTGATCTGGTGACAATTTCTGGATCTTCAGCAGTGTTTCAGCAACTGACAACCGATCCCGGCCTTCAGCGGCCGCGAAGTCGCAAGCAGACTCGATCAGCAGATGATAGTCGTCCTGCATTTGCTTCCCCAAAGACCCAGGCAGGACCAGATTGAAGAGCATCGCCGCCAGTAAACGCACATTGTCCCGTCGCCGGGAGTGGGCATATTCGTGGGCCAGGATAATTGCCAGGTCGTCTTCTGTGCACCTGGACTGTAGTCCACTGGTCAGGTAGACCTCATTTCGCCACCAGCCCAGGGTGAAAACAAAGGCTTGTTCACTGTCCAGCAGGCGATAGCTGCCGCAATCGGTGGTGAGATGCCGGAGCTGACGCTGCAGGTTTCGCGATACCCGCAGGTTGAGCAAGAGGCGATAGCACAGGAAGCAGGCAATCATCAGAGTCAGCAATAGCCCGGTCTCGGCAAGGCCTGCAATTTCGATCAGTGGTGAGTGTGCCGCACAGTTGTCGTGGCAATGATCGCTTACCAGAGCAAATTCAAACAGGGGCAGGAAGATTAGCGCGGCGGTGCTCAGGCTAAGTAGGAGCGGGAACGCCAGCAGCAATAATAAGAGGTTCGATGCGATAGCCGGGTGCCAGCGCATGAGTTGAGGACGCAATAGCGGATAACACGTGGCCAGCAGCAGGGCGCAGCTGAACCAGGTAAGCAACCATACCGTTGCAAACGACCCGGACACTTTGAGTAATTCAGTCATCGTTGCTGCCCATGCCTCTGTTTCTGCGCTTGCGCTGAATCATGGCTTCGAGCTCATCCAGCGCGTTGCCCTCGAGTTTCTCGGCTACATTAACAAAGCTGCTTAGAATTGTGTTGGCCTGACCATCATGAAGCAGATGAATAACGTCCTTGAGCATGGATCCCAATAAATCGCTTCTGCTCTTTGCAGCGTAATAGCGGTACGCATGACCTTCTTTCTCACGTTGCAAATAACTCTTTCTCACCAGGCGTTCGAGGCTGGCCTGCACAGTGCTGAGCCTGCAGGGCGCTTCCTGCGCGAGTTCCCAGGTGATTTGCTGAGCATCGGTGCCAGGCGTGCGCCAGATGCACTCAAGTACTTTCAATTCAAGTTCGCCAACAGCACTGGGAAGTGCGTTGTGGGAGCGACGTGAAGTTTGGGATTGCTTTGAATTTGCCATGGGACAGCAAGCTTAATCTATTTGAAAAAGGTTTTTAATCGTTTTTCTGAAGCGAATTGTGACATTGCTATTGCCAAGCTAAGTTCTTGATTAACAATTATTTTCAATGAAATTTGTGGGTAAGTCCCGGGTTTGGCTCAAGACTCCTGAAAGGGTGCTTGATTGGCTGCTCAGAAGTCTGGAGACTGGCACGCCCAGCGGCGCTCACCGAGTGCCAAGTACATGGAATTACGAGTCAGCATTTGCTCAACAGGAGCAGTACAGGAGTCATAAATGAGTTGTAGAGCGAAGTTTGCTATCTACAATATTGGATTGAGCGCCAGTGTTCTGGCGGCAACAGCGCAAGCGCAAGTGGGCAGCAGCGATGAAATTTTGAGCATCGAAGTGGTTGGCCGACAGGTTAATCTAGTCGGTACTGCGATTAGCGCTTCAGAAGGCAGAGTTTCCCATAGTGAGCTAGGGCGACGGGCGATCCTGCGCACCGGCGATGCATTGGAAACCGTACCGGGGCTGGTAGCAACGCAGCACAGCGGCAGTGGCAAGGCGAATCAATTCTTCCTGCGAGGTTTCAATCTCGATCACGGCACCGATTTCTCCACGAGTGTCGATGGCATGCCTATCAATATGCGCAGCCATGGTCATGGTCAGGGTTATACCGATCTTAATTTTATTATTCCTGAGATGGTCGAAGAGATCGTCTATCGGAAAGGATCCTACTATGCCGATGTCGGAGATTTCTCCGGTGCTGGATCGGCTCAGATTCTGAGTAGAAATCACCTGGAGGGTCATACCCTGACCTTAACAGGAGGAGACTTCGGCTATAGGCGCGCACTGGCCCTGGGAGGTCTGGAAGGATTGGGTGGTGAGTTCTTCTATGGAATAGAAGGTCAGACCTACGCGGGACCATGGGATGTAATCGATGAAAATGTAGACAAGACAAATATCTGGCTGAAACAAAGTTGGGAATCTGGTGCTGACCGACTTAGCTTGAGCTTCATGGACTATGACAATGAGTGGAACTCAGCAGATCAGATTCCGGCGCGTGCCGTTGCCAGCGGCTTGATCAGTGAATTCGGCTCTATTGATGGCAGTGTTGGAGGCAATTCATCACGAAGTAGTCTTTCAGCGAACTGGGCAAGAACAGCTGGCGCTACAAACTGGTCGGCGAATGCCTATCTTATTGACTATGAAATGAACCTTTTCTCCAATTTTAGCTATTTCACCCAGACGCAGGGCGATCAGTTTCAACAGGTAGATGATCGGCGCATTCTCGGTGGCGAATTGCAATGGCAGAATGAAACCCAGCTTGCGGGTTTGCCGCTGGTCAATAAAGCGGCTTATCAATTGCGCAGCGATGATATTGATCAGGTGGGTTTACGAAGTACGTCACAGCGTCAGTTCCTTGGCGAGATACGTCTCGATGCAGTTGAGGAAACCAGCCACAGCCTCTATTGGCAGTCTACATTGCAAGCTACTGAAAAGTTGCGCCTCATGCTTGGCGTTCGCTATGACCAGTTTGATTTCGATGTAAAGGCACTTGCGGCCGCCGACTCGAGCACTATGAGTGCCAATTCTGGCAGTGCCGATGCTGATCTGTTTACTTCTTCATTTAGTGCCATGTATCAGGTGAATGAGAGTAATGAATTGTATGCCAGCGTTGGTGAAGGGTTTCACAGCAATGACGCGCGCGGTACCACCATTACGCTTGACCCGCTTGATGGTTCGGCTGCATCTGCCGTTGATCCTCTGGTAGATACGCTTGGATCGGAAATCGGTTGGCGAAGTTTTCTGACTGACAAGCTTAATGCAACAGTTGTTCTATGGCAGCTCGACATCGATTCGGAATTGCTGTTTGTCGGTGATGCCGGCAATACCGAAGATACCGGAGTAGGGAGTGAGCGCCATGGTGTTGAGGTTACTGCGTACTATCATCTCAATGACAGTGTGGCTCTCGATCTCGAATATTCCTGGACTGATTCCAGCTTTGTACAAGCGGTGGATGGCAGTGTCGACATCCCGGGAGCTCTGGAGACTGTCCTGAGTGCCAGCGTGGATTATCAGCTCAATGAAAGTCTCTATGCGAATCTTCATCTACGCTGGTTTGATGACTTTCCGCTGGATGGTGGAGAAACAGCAGAAGGCAGTACCATGGTCAACTTAAGGCTCGGCTACGCCTTTAATGACCATGTGTCGCTGGCATTGGATGTATTGAATCTGTTCGATTCATCCGACCATGATATTGAATACTTCTATGAGTCACAGTTGCCAGGGGAATTGGCGCCAGTAGAAGACAGGCACTTTCATGTCTTTGAGCCGCGCGCCGCACGACTCAATCTTGAAGTGAGTTTTTAAAGGCTCAAACACTCAAGATTTGCGCAGAAGTTGCATGGAGCCTGGCCGTTTATCGGCCTGGCTCAGGCGATTTCAATCAATACGTCACCGGGCGTGACGCGATCACCCTTGCTCACATTGACGGCTTTCACCTCACCGGCAATATTCGAGTGAATCTCGGATTCCATTTTCATTGCTTCGGTTACCAGCAAGGCCTGACCAGCTTCTACGTGATCACCGACACTAACTAGCACGTCAACCACATTACCCGGCATTGCCGTCGTGACATGGCCTGGCTCCGAAGCTTGTTGCCGTTTCGCTCCCTTGTCATCGGCTACATATTCATTCAGCGGTTGGAAGATCACTTCTTCTGGCATGCCGTCGAGAGAGAGATAGAGTTTGCGGCGGCCGCTACCCGATTCGCCAACACCGGTGATGGCAACTTCGTAGGTTTCGCCGTGGACATCCAATTTAAATTCAGTAGCCATGCTGCCACCGGCCTGACGCCCGTCATCGGCAGGTAGTAGGACTTCGGGCTGCAGCGTGCCATCGGTACGCTGTTGCAAATATTCGCGACCAAGGTCTGGGAACATCGCAAAGGTCAGCACGTCTTCGTCATTTTTCGCCAGTTCGCCGATATCGCCGCGCAGTTTGTCCAGCTCTGGTTTGAGGGCATCTGCGGGGCGTTCGTCACTGTATTGCTCCTGACCGATAGCTTTCTCTCGAACCGCTTCGTTGACCTGTGCGGGTGGTTGGCCGTAGCCGCCCTGTAGGTAGCGCTTCACTTCATTGGTGATTGTTTTATAGCGTTCGCCAGCCAGCACATTGTAAACAGCCTGGGTACCAACAATCTGTGAAGTCGGTGTAACCAGAGGAGGGTAGCCGAGGTCTTCCCGGACCCGGGGAATCTCAGCAAAGACGTCACGAATCTTGTCCAGCGCGTTCTGTTCTTTCAATTGGTTGGCGAGATTGGACATCATGCCGCCAGGTACTTGATTGATCTGAACCGAAATGTCTTCGCGGGTAAATTCACTTTCGAATTGTTGATACTTCTTACGAACTTCGCGGAAGTAATCAGCGATCTCGCTGAGCTTATCCAGGTCGAGGCCGGTGTCGTATAGAGTGTCTTTTAATGCTGCAACCTGGTACTCGGTGGCAGGGTGAGAGGTCCCGCCAGCGAAGGAAGAAATAGCGGTGTCGATTCTTTCGGCTCCCGCCTCAATGGCTTTCAGCTGGCATAGAGGTGCTAGGCCGGAGGTGGAGTGCGAATGAATTGCCAGTGGTAGCGGAACGGCGGATTTGATCGCTTTGACCAATTCATAAGTCGCATAAGGGGTCAGGAGTCCCGCCATGTCTTTGATGGCGATAGAGTCGGCTCCCATGTCTTGCAGATGTTTCGCTTGCTCGACGAAGAGCTCGGCAGTGTGCACCGGACTGGTGGTGTAACAAATAGTGCCCTGAGCATGCTTGCCGCTCTTCTTGACGGCCTTCATGGCAGTTTCGATGTTGCGCAGATCATTGAGCGCGTCGAAAACTCGGAAAACATCAATGCCATTGTCAGCAGACTTTTCTACGAATGCGCTAACTACGTCATCTGCATAGTGTCTGTAGCCCAGGAGATTCTGTCCGCGCAACAGCATTTGCAGGCGAGTGTTGGGTAGTGCTGCTCGAAGCTTTTGTAAACGCTCCCAGGGATCTTCTTTGAGGAAGCGAATACAGGCATCGAAAGTGGCGCCGCCCCAAACTTCCAATGACCAGAAGCCGATTTGGTCCAGCTTGTCACAAATAGGCAGCATATCTTCGCTGCGCATGCGTGTGGCAATCAAAGACTGGTGAGCATCGCGCAGGATGACGTCAGTAACTTCGATTGGCTTCTTGTCAGTCATTTATAAACTCCTTGACTACCAGCCCGCATGAGCAGCGATTGCCGTGGCAAGTGCCAGCGCAACTTCGCTTGGGTGGCGTTTCTCTGAGTACTTCAATAGTTCCGGGTGATTGGCCACGAAACTGGTGTTGAAAGTTTTGTTGCGAAATTCATCGTGGGCGAGAATCTGTTGGTAGTAACTCGCCGTCGTTTTAATGCCGTGCAGTCGCATATCGTCTATTGCACGTTGCGCCCGGGCAATCGTTTCATCCCAGCTTAAAGCCCACACCACGAGCTTGAGGCACATGGAATCGTAGTAGGGAGGAATTTCATATCCTGTATAAATTGCCGTGTCGACTCGGACACCTGGACCGCCAGGTGCGTAATAGTGCGTGATGCGCCCGAAGCTTGGTAAGAAATCATTCTTCGGGTCTTCGGCATTGATGCGCAGTTGCATCGCATAGCCGCGGAAGCTGATGTCTTCCTGCTGATAGGAAAGGGGGTGGCCCTCCGCAATGCGTAGTTGTTCGCGCATGATATCGACGCCGGTAATTTGCTCGGTAATCGTGTGCTCAACCTGGATGCGGGTATTCATTTCCATGAAATACACCTCCTCACCGGAAATGAGGAATTCGACAGTGCCCGCGTTCTCATAATTCACGGCTTTGGCCGCGCGCACTGCCAAATCGCCGAGTCGCTGGCGTTGTGCAGGCGATATCTGTGGGCTGGGTGCGATTTCGATCAGCTTTTGATTCCTGCGCTGGATGGAGCAATCACGTTCATAAAGATGAATGGCATTGCCCTGCGAGTCGGCGAGAATCTGCACTTCGATATGCATCGGATCGACAATGCATTTTTCCATGAAGACTTCCGCGGAGCCGAACGCTTTGGTCGCCTCCGAGATAACCCTCGGATATTGCTTAGTAAGTTCTGCAGCGTTGTCGCAGCGGCGAATTCCGCGACCACCACCACCGGATGTCGCCTTGACCATGACCGGATAGCCTATACGCTCGGCTTCTTCCAGGGCCTGTTCAAGATTGTCCAGATTGCCGTCTGAGCCCGGTGTAACCGGAACACCGGCTTCTTTCATAGCGGTTCGCGCCTGGGTCTTGTCACCCATGCGGTGGATGACTTCTGCGTCAGGACCTATAAAGATGATGCCTTTCTGTCGGCAGTAGCGGGCAAGTTCCGGATTTTCCGAGAGAAAACCATAGCCAGGGTGGATTGCATCACAGCCGGTTTCAACCGCAAGGTTGACGATCCGCAGAGGGTCGAGATAGCCAGCTAGCGGATCTTCGCCGAGTGGATAGGCCTCATTGGCTCGCTTGACGAAGAGTCCATAGCGGTCCGGTTCTGTGTAAATAGCAACGGAGCGAATGCCCATTTCGGCGCAGGCGCGGACGATGCGGAGCGCGATTTCGCCGCGATTGGCGATGAGCAGTTTGTTAATCTTCTTATTTTGCATAGTTCTTTATGTGCTGTCCGCCGGGTCTGGCTGAAGGTCTGGCTGAAAAGGTTCTATTCAGCTGGAAATATCCTTATTTTTTAAAGGGATAGCGTTGAATCGAACCGGCAGCTCCGGTCAGCGGAGGGCAATTCTACCTAAACCACTGCCATTAGGCGACCGTATCCTGTCGATACAGTAGTGAGTTCACCTGGAATCAGCTCTGGAGATTTCCCTGATGGTTTGGGGGCGGAAGAATACTGTGGACGGTTACAACATGCTCATAAGCACACTAAGTAATTCAATTCGTGGTCAAGCTCTGCGCATCAATTGTCCGCGAGGAATCGGCTCCTGGCCGTAACAGAGTCGACATGCGTTAAGACAAGGACTAGTGAATAAGATGAAGAAGCGCTTTTTGCTCCTGCAATTGAGACCGGAAGACAGCACAGCAGATAATGAGATGCAAAAAATCTGCGACTACGGAGGTCTGAGTGCCGACTGTGTGGAGCGAATTCGAGTCGAGAAGCGCGGCATCCCGGCTCTGAATCTGGAAAACTATTGCGCGATCATTGTCGGAGGCAGCCCGTTCGATGTCAGCACGCCAGAGCTTAGTAAGTCGGCTCAGCAGAAACGCGTGGAAGCGGATTTTGCAAGGCTATTAAAGGAAGTGGTGGATCAGGATTTTCCATTCCTCGGTTGCTGCTCAGGAAACGGCTTGCTCGGTTCAGTCATGGGGGCGAACATCTCCACGCAGTTCGGTGAGGCGGTAGCTTGCATAGACATCGAGTTGACGGAAGAGGGAAGTCGGGACCCTCTGCTCGCTGGATTTCCGCCGACGTTTGCCGTGCTAACTGGACACAAGGAAGCCTGCGACGGGCTGCCTCCTTCCTGCGTACTGCTGGCGACCAACGCCAGCTGTCCTGTGCAAATGTTTCGCGTTGGCGAAAATGTCTATGCGACCCAGTTTCATCCAGAAGGTGACCCTGAAGGCTTTGGGGTACGCATTGATGTGTACAAAAACCATGGCTATTTTCCCGCGAGTGAGGCTGAGGCATTGCGGGCGCGGTTGGCTGATGCAGATACCCCGTTTGCTCATGAATTATTGCGCCGCTTTGTTAGCCGCTACGGAGGCTAGCATTATCCGTTATGCTTTTTTCCGCCTGATAGATTGAATTGGGCGCTTCATGAGATCTGCTTCACAGTAGTGTGCAATTATTGACCAAAGTTAACAAATCAAAGTCACTGCCATTCATTTTTCGATCAAGCTGAGTATTCAAACTCACAGCAAATTGTGAACTGATTAACCATTCCCGGCCCACTGACTTCATTTGTGTGACGCAGGTTCACACACGATTGAAGCGCGCACCGATAATTCTCTGCAAGCAACGCTCTCCGAGATGGAATCGAATTGCAGGGGGACATCATGCGCAACGCTGCTTTATTAGTTTTTACATTTCTTGTTTTTGTTCTTGTTGCAATGCCTTCAATGGCACAGCCGGGACGCTCAATGATAGCCGATGATGTGTTGACCGTACCGCGCATCGATTTTGCGCAACATGGTGCGCTTGAGTTGAGTTTTCGATTGGTGTGGGACGGTGAATATTTGTTCCGGCTCGAACGAGCAGAAGCCACGTCGCCTTCAACCAATAACGCAGGTGTATTTGACCCAACCTCCGGCATGCTGGCGCTGGATGAAGTTCAGCTGGAATCCGGTGAGGTCTATTCCCTGAACTTAACTTTGATGGGGTCGGAAGAGGCAGTAGTCTTCGCCGTTGATGAAGCCATTCTGCTCAGCGGCGAGTCAAACAATCAGGACCCTGTTCAGCCTGACCCCGACCCTCAGGATTTTACTACTGCCGCAGCGCTCTATGCGCAGCAATGCAGTAACTGCCACGGTGTAGATGGAGTCGGCACAGCAGTAGGTCCAGCACTTACAGCCTGTGCAAACTGTGGTTCTTTGAGCGGCCTGACCAATACCATTCGCGACACCATGCCCTTGGGTGTGCCAGCTTCATGTGATGCGAGCTGTGCTGCAGAAATCGCGGCCTACATCCTCGGAGTGTTCAATGCCAACAATGATCAAGTGGTGGATCAGACTGTCGGTTTTCTTAGTCTGTTGAGCAACTCGGCCACCCTGCGCAAAGCGGCGATGGAGCTCGGCTCACGCCTTCCTTCTGTTACTGAGTACCAGATGGTCGCCAGCGGCGGCGAAGTAGGGCTGCGCCTGGCAATTGAAGGCATGCTTGAACAAGAGCCGTTTTATGCGCGGCTAACCGAGATATGGAATGATTATCTGTTAACGGATAAATACCATTCGAGAAATGGCTCGGAGGCCGCGGTGCGCTTGCTGAGTAGTGATGACTTTCCTAATCGTCGCTGGTTCGATCCGGGTTCAGAAAATCGCGCTGAAAACTATGATGAGCTCAAGCACAACACTAACAATGGTATCGCGCGAGAACCACTGGCGCTTATCAATCACGTCGTTAGCAACAATCTGCCATTCACTGAAATTCTCACGGCAGATTACATGATGATGAATTCCTATTCGGCGCAGAGCTTCGGTGTCTCTGGATTACCGTTTCAAGACCCCGATAACCCCGAAGAGTTCTTGCCGGGTCGTCTGGAAGATATTCCCCATGCCGGAATATTGACCTCGCCAATGTTTCTTAACCGTTATCCAACAACCTCGACAAACAGAAACCGGGGTCGGGCGAGAGTTGTGTATGACCTGTTTCTTGATACGGATATTCTCGCGATTGAGGGAGTGCGACCTGGCAATGCGGTCGACATTACTACACCCATACCCACGATCAACAATCCAGAGTGTTCCAAGTGTCACTCTATTCTCGATCCAGTGGCTTCGATCTTTCAAAACTGGGACTACAAGGGCCGATATCGTCCAGCCCGATTGAGCAAATATGGTTGGTATAGCGACATGGAGTCCCGTGGTTTCAATGGCGAGATCATGCCGCTTGCTGGCAATGTGGATAGTTCGGTGCAGTGGCTCGCCCACAGAATCGCTGCCGATCCAAAGTTCCCGCGTGCGGTTACACGCATCATGGTGAACGGGCTGACCGGTAAGGAGCCGTTGCAGGCGCCATCTGAAGCCGACGCATCCAGCGCCGAGCAGCAAGCCTATATAGCTGAACGGACTTTGCTTAACGACATTCAGAACAAGTTTGTCGCCGCGAACTATGACCTGAAGGTATTGGTGAGTGAGGTCATGTTAAGTCCTTATTGGCGAGCATCTGGTCTCACAGCTGGTGAAGCCCAGAGTGCGCACGAGTTCACTGGTTCCAGCTACTTGCTCTCACCCGAACAACTGAACCGCAAGATCGAAGCGCTGATGGGTTTTGACTGGCGCGGCTCCATGGATAACTACTACAAAGACAAGGATCGTAGCTGGGCATCCAAGCTCGGCAACACGTTTCATCAAATCTACGGCGGCATAGACTCAGACAGCATCACCACACGGCTGCGCACGCCGAATGGTTTGATGGGGGCAATGCAGTTGCGCATGGCTAACGAGTTGGCCTGTTACTCCGTTCCCCATGATATGTGGTTGCCTGCTGATCAGCGTCGCCTCTTTCTCTATGCGGATCAAAGCGTCAGTCCCTACAACGAAGCGGGCTATCTTGATCAGACTGCCATGGATGCGATTCGTCAGAATATCCAGTATCTCCATGAATACCTGCTCGGCGAAAGCTTGCCGCTGGGAACAGGGGAATTACAAGTTACAGAGCAACTCTTCATGGATGTGCTCAACCGGGGCCGACAGCTCATTCTCAATAGTGGGGGCGAGTGGTCTGTGGTCCATCTTCATGGCAGCTGCGACCGAACCCGCGATTTGAATGGTGAAAGCCTTGATGAAGATGAGCGCCTGCGTCGAGATGGTCAGTATGTTATTCGCGCCTGGATGGCCGTCGTGGCCTACCTGCTCGCCGACTATCGCTTTTTCTACAACTAGGGAACTGAGGGAGTTAAGAAAATGTACAGAAGACAGTTTCTAAAATACCTGGCCAGCAGTGGCTTGGGACTATCAATGCCTCTTTCCCTGGTTAACGCGCAGACAGCACCACCGGAAAGATTCTGGGTGCTGGTGAACGCCGGAGGCGGATGGGATCCAACATATTTTATCGACCCCAAGGGTGATACGCCCCGTGGTGATGGTCGAGGCCCTGTAAACCGCTATGCAGCCAGTGCTATTGCCCAGGCGGGAAATATTCGCTATCCGACTGTGTATCCATCAAATATCAATGCGCCGAGTACCGATGATCCGGGGCATTTTGCGAACTTCTTTCCTCGTCACGCGGATCACTTACTCGTGATCAATGGAATTGATACACAAACCAATAACCACGACGCGGGTTCTCGTTTCATCTGGAGTGGCAAAATCGAGGAAGGCTATCCCAGCTTTGGCGCGCTGGCAGCAGCTGCATCGGCACCGTCAGAGCCATTGTCTTTTATCAGTAATGGCGGCTTCGATAATACAGCTGGTTTGGTGGCGCCTGCTCGAATAGGTAACGGCGACGTGTTCTCTCGTCTGGCCTATCCCAATGCCGATCGGCCGAGCTACTCGGCGGAGGATCGATATCCCTATTTCGAGGAATCGATATACCAGCGCATTGAGGCGGCTCGCTATAATCGTCTGCAACGCTTGCGCGGCAGGGCGACCCTGCCTTTGGAGCAGCGTCAATTGAATGATCTGTTCATGGCGCGTACCGGCGACAACAATTTAAACCGCCTGGTATCTCTCTTGCCCGACAATGTTTCCCGTGGGTTGGAAGGTCAGGCGGAAGTCGCCATTGCGGCATTCTCAGCGGGTATTGCAGTGAGCGCAAATATGCATATGGGTGGTTTTGATACCCATGGCAATCATGATCAGAATCATGCGAATCGGCTTACTGATTTGCTGGCAGGAATTGATCATCTGTGGAATCAAATCGAACAGGCTGGCATGCAGGACAGAGTGACCGTGCTGGTCGGCTCCGATTTCGGCCGCACCCCGTTCTACAACGATGGCAATGGCAAGGATCACTGGAACGTTACCAGCATGATGGCGATGGGGGCAGGTGTGCGCGGTAATCGTGTGATCGGTTCGACCGATGCCCATGTGGAAGCGCGTCCGATCAATCCGCAAACCCTTCAGTATGATCCCAATGGCGTCATTATCACGCCAGAGCATATTCATGTGGCACTACGGCAGATGGCTGGAATCGGAAGTGATTTGAACAATTCTTTCGGCATTCAGGAGAGTTACATCAATTTGTTTTCCTGAGTCGAAGGCCAGAATTAATCCGCATAGGAGCCGGTCTCTCCCATTGCCCGCAGCAGTTCCGACGGGCTCATATAGGCTCCGCCGCCACCTTCGGCGGCGAGGGCCGCTTCTTCGCTTCCAAGAATTTGTGTTCGTATATACAGCGCATGGTCATAGCGCTGCCAGCCCAGCCCGTAACGCACCAGGCGCAAGTCAGTCTCTCGCTCAAAATTAATGCGGCAGGCGCTCAGCTGACATAGCGCATCACCCAGAATTCCGAAGAATGAGCGCTCCAGATAGTAGACGGTATGGGCGAGCTCGTGCCCGATGATACCAACCTGGGCATTGAATGGCTGATTCTTGAGCAGCAGGGCCTCTCGACCACCTTCGCGTTCTGAATCCATCACCACCAGATAGGTTCGATTTTTCGCGCTATTGAGCATGCTGCCCCACCAGGGGCGAGAAGAGAGGGGAATATCAACATCATCTACGATGAAGCGAATCTTGATATCTACCAATTCAGGATAGTGGCTCAGTGCGAGCAAGGATTGCAGTTCGTAGCCAGGAGGGAGTTCCTTGTTCTTTCCGAAACGCTCCAGCAGTTCCTCATATCGCGCTGCATGCTCAGCCTGCTCGTACATACGGACAGGGTTCTCGGCGGCAGTAGAGAGACTGGCGGAACTCGCCATTAGAAGGCTACAAAGCAGCATACAGGCTGCTTTAGGATAATCTCGCAAGTTATTAATAAATAAGGATATAAACATCTTTTGTCAGAAGATTGATCGGTGTTTGTGTGAGCCAGCTCGCAATTAGCCACAGGCATTGATGACCTTCTTGAATTCTGTGCTGCAGGTCAAAAAATCTTTTCCTATTAGTGACATAGTAAGAAAACTTAAAGGATGTTAATTCACTACCGTAATCACTGAAACACACCCAATTTATAGAATACTGACATGATCATGAAGAACGAACGACGCAAATATCCGCGTATTAGTCTGTGTGGGCAGGTCAATCTGCTCATTGCTGGCGAGGTGCGCTCGGCAACGCTGCTGAATTTATCGCCATCTGGAGTCCAGATTGAATGCCAGCGAGCGTTGGTGGAGCAATTGGCCTTCTACAAGTCAGACGCTGGCCTCTATCCGAACTTCGAGCTCGAATTCCTGCTTCCTGATGGCACGCAAGTCAGCTGCCTCTGTACCATCAGTGTCTGCCGACGCCTGAGCCAGGACATCTATCAGCTTGGCTTGTCTTTTGTCTCTCTGCCAGATGGTGCAGAGGAACGGGTAGATGAGTACATTGAGCACGCAGCCGCTGCCTGATTGATGACCGGATCAGCTTTGTGATTGCTGAACGAGCTGCCTGGCATTTCTGCTTGCGCGCCTAGATTCTCATCGTCGGGGAATTCCTTTATCATTGCACCATGAAAAAGCCTGGTGCAGTACTTTCCTTTTTTCTCCTTCTGATTCTTTCCACACCTTCTCTGTCACAAGAGCAGAGTTTTGCCGATTGGTTGGCCGAATTGCGTGCCGAAGCCGCGGCCCAGGGCATAAGCGAGCAAACCCTTGCCGCACTGGACAGTGTCCAGCCGCTTGAGCGCGTGATTGAACTCGATAACAGCCAACCCGAATTTGTCCAGACGTTCACACGCTATTTGAGTCTGCGCGTCACTGCTAACCAGGTGAGTCGCGGTCAATCCTTGCTCTCACAACACGGCTCCTTGTTATCTCAGGTACAGCAGCGCTACGGTGTGCAGCCACACTATCTCGTGGCCTTCTGGGCTATAGAGAGTAATTACGGTCGTGCTACTGGCGGCTTTTCGGTACTCGAAGCATTGGCAACGCTAGCCTACGATCCTCGTCGGGCCGATTTTTTCCGACGCGAATTACTGACGGCGCTGAGAATTATCGATGAGGGGCATATCGCTCCGGAGAACATGAGTGGCTCCTGGGCGGGTGCTATGGGACAGCTTCAGTTTCTCCCCTCCGTGTTCTATCAATACGGGGTCGATGGCGATCAGGATGGTCGCATCGACATCTGGAACAGCTTGCCAGACATCTTTCATTCGGCGGCGAACTTCCTGTCTGAATCAGGCTGGCAGGGGGATGAGCGCTGGGGCAGGGAAGTACTTCTCCCTGAAGGTTTTGATTTCAGCCTGACCGGCACTTCCACCAGTCAATCGATCAGCGAATGGGCTGATCTAGGCGTGTTACGCGTTGATGGCTCGGCTCTGCCGCAGGCCGAGATGAACGCCTCGGTGATTTTACCCGCCGGCGCTTTCGGGCCTGCATTTCTGGCTTACAGTAATTACCGAGCCACCATGCGCTACAACCCGTCGACATTTTATGCGTTGACCGTCGGACACCTGGCTGATCGCTACACAGGCAGTGGTCCTATTCAGCGAATGCCCGAGAATGAACAAGCTTTGACTGTGGCGGACGTGCGTGAATTACAGGAGCTGCTCAATGCGCTTGGCTACGACTCAGGGTCGCCGGATGGCAGGGTGGGGCGTATGACTCGCGCGGCCATACGCAACTATCAGTCAGACAATGATTTGCCCATGGACGGCTATGCCTCTGGACAATTGTTGGCGGCAGTGCGAGCGACAACACCGTAGTCGGGCGTTGGCTGCACAGTCTTGCGCATACAGGCTAACTGCGAGTTCGCGCTGTTCGATTCATTACTCTTCACTACTCGTTATTACTTTAACTTCCCATAGAAATCCCTCAGAGCAAGATCACCATTTTGAATCAGTCTGCCCATCATTTATCTGCGGATTCTGCGGCGCAAGAACAAGCGCTGATCCGGTTTCGGCGTCTGGCCATGATTACCCTGGCTGCGGTTTATTTTTTAATACTGGTGGGTGCCAGCGTGCGCGCATCGGGTGCCGGAATGGGTTGTCCGGATTGGCCGACCTGTTTTGGTAGTTGGGTGCCACCTACCAGTGAGGCTCAGCTGCCAGCGAATTATCAGGAGATTTACGCGGAACTGGGCTATGCAGATACGCGCTTCAATGTGGTCAAGACCTGGACGGAATACACCAACCGTCTAGTCGGCGTGACGATTGGTTTCCTTATCTTTCTCACTGCACTCTATTCCTGGCCTCTCCGTCACTTCGACAGGAGCATTCCCATCGCATCAATCGCGTCGTTTCTGATGGTTGGATTTCAAGGCTGGCTGGGAGCGCAAGTCGTGGCTTCGAACTTACAGCCGGGGATGATTACGCTACATATGTTGATGGCGCTGGCAATTGTGGCGGCACTCATCTTTGCACTGGCTCAGGCTCGCCGTGGCATTATGGCAGCACAGCCGGTACTCAGTATCGATTCGCGTTTTTCGTTGTGGCTCTATGTCGTCCTGGTCATGACGGTCATTCAGGTGACCCTGGGCACGCAAGTGCGGGAGATGACGGATTTCATTCGCGAAGCACAAGGTGAAGAACTCCGTGGTAGCTGGATCGAATTCATGCCCTGGTTTTTTTATGTACATCGCAGCTTCTCGGCACTGGTCTTGCTGGCCAATCTCTGGCTGGCCAAGCTATTGATTGATTCTCTGGGTTGGCAACATACTCTTACGCGTCTGACTCTTGCGATGCTTCTGGTGATAGGGATGGCTATTTTTTCAGGCGCCACTCTGGGACATCTCGGGATGCCCGCCCTGATTCAGCCAACTCATCTTTTGGCAGCATCGTTGATATTCGGTTTTCAATTTCTGATCTGGATGAGTTATCGCCACAGTCGTGATGGTAGAGCCGGCGCGAAACACTGAGTAGAAAAGGCGCAAGCAAACAGCCAGCAAGAGCTACAGAGAAAAGAGACACTGTAAAAGAAAGTACGTACGCAAGTGCCAATAAAAGTGCCAAAGAAAGTGCCAAAGAAAGTGCGAAAGAAAGTGCCAAAGAAAGTGCCAAAAAAGAATATTCAACAAGCGAGCAACGAAGCACAAAACGCACACCAACAAGGTGAAGTTGGCAGCGCGGTTCGCACTTCCACTGAAGATGCCGAATTTGATTCGAAGCGTGAGTATGGAGCCAGCACTGATGAGCAGGGCCCGAGTCCGCGGCAACAAATTCGACGTCTCATCGTCTTTCAATTCAAGCTCTATATCGATGCGATTCGTGACCTCTTATTGAGTCCTCTTTCGATCGCGGCGGTGCTACTGGACTTGCTGCAGCGAAACCGCGAAGAGAAGTCGCACTTCTCCAAAGTTCTCCATCTGGGCCGAAGAACAGAGAAAGCGATAAACCTCTTTGAGCATGACTATTCACAGCAGGCAAATCGCGATCAGTTCAACGGGCTGTCGGAAGACGGCGACGGGCAATAGCCTGGCGCCTGAGGATTGCTTCCAGGCTAAGCAGACAAAGCGGCTGAAAGCTTGGCTGGCGCAGGCTTGACCTGCTTTGTATTTCTCCGGGTGTTCCGGTATGTTCAGAGACGTTGAGCAGAGTTTGAGGAAGAATCAGTGCCGAATCCCTTGATGTTGTTTGCTGCGCAGATCGTCGCCATTATGTCGGTCTTGTTGCTTGCTGCCGGCTATTTAAAGACTACACCCAAGGCACCTAGCGCACAGATTTTTGCTCTTATTGCAGTCTTCGTCGTTTTCTATCTGCTCAACGGCATGACCGGGGCAAATATCGACCCAGCATTTCGTCTTGATCTAAGCAGCGTCCAGATTCTCTTCTCCACAGGCACGAACGCCATTTGTGGTCTGTTCATGATCTATTGCTTCCTGATTTTTCAGGAGCAGAGCAAGTTTCCGATTCAGTTGCTTGCTGCTTTTATTATTCAGGTCCTGGTCGATCTTGTGCTTACACTGCTCGGTTACTTTCAGGGCGGAGAGGTGAGTGCTGCTGCCATTCCTGTGTTGGCGACGACCCTCGATCTCCTGCAATTGGTGTTTGTTGGATTCGCCATCTTCTGGACATTAAAAGGGTGGCGAGCAGATCTTGTTGAAGATCGCCGGGCGCTCCGATGGTTTATTATCGGTTTGCAAGGAGCGCTGATCTTTGCAGTAGTTTTCGTGGAGAATTTCCTTCTTGCAGGAGGATCATCCAGCAATGCGATCGAGTTCGCGGTGATCGTTTATGCGATTGCCTTGTTAACTCTGGGGATGCTGCTGGTTGCCTTGCGCTTTGATTTTGTCTCGCTAACTTCGGTTATTCGTAAGGTCGCGGAGTTGACCGAAGAGCCAGAGAACGAATTGTCGGCGACCTTTAATGTCGACACCTTTAATCGCGCATTTCGTGAAGGTGAGCTCTATAAAGAGGCTGGGCTGACGATTGCCATGCTGGCCAAGAAGTTGAATATGCCAGAGTACCGACTCCGAGCCTTTATCCATAAGCAGTTGGGGTTCCGGAATTTTAATGCCATGTTGCACCAGTACCGTATCGAGGAGGCGAGTGCAGCCTTGTCAGATACGCAGAACCCTGGTGTGCCTGTGCTCACCATCGCGCTCTCGGTGGGCTATCAGTCAATTACCCCATTCAACAATGCGTTCCGTGAAATCAAGGGGGTCACGCCCTCGGAATTTCGCAAGCGGGCACAGGGACAGTGAAAACAGCTTTGTCTCTCGCTGTTTGATGCTGTCTCGGTCTGCTTGATGTCACCTGTTTGTCGTTTCTATCTTCCTTTCTGACTCTGCGGCAGTGGATTTGCAACGCGCCCTTGCAGTATGCTTTGGCGCGCTGAACGAAGCACTAGTTGTCCATTTCGGATCGTTTGATCCGACTGGGCAAAGCGAGCCAACGATAAACAAAACACGTGCCGCACAATGCTGCTATTCAGTAGATGATTCGTTGATCAAACTCAATGTCACGCCGGACACTAGCCCTGTAAACTCAGCTTGCAGGCTTTATTGTCACGGCCTGGATAAGGCTGCCGATAACAGCCAGAGAAGAAAAACGGGCATTATCGCGATCTATAGCGATGTCTATGGATCCTACAACTAGGAGCGCTCAAATTGGCGCCGAGAAGGTCTGCTGACTCAAGCGGTGCTCAGACAGTGTTCCAATGTTCAGTGCGGGAGGGTTAAGTGCTTAACGAGCTGCTATACAATTTTGCGGTCATGTTGGATGACACGCAGTGGAGCACCATGCTTCACGAATCTTATTACATGTACAACTGGGTTGAATCGACCCATGTGCTGACTCTGATGGCGTCACTCGGCATGCTGTTTCTGATTGATCTGCGCATGTTGGGCTATGCCTATGCTGACGTACCCGCCAGCAAATTGGCAGCGCGCCTCAATATTCCCATGCTGATTGGCTTTGCTGTCATGTTTATCACGGGCATTCTGTTGTTCTATGCAGTGCCGGTGCGAACCTCGCAGAGTCTCTGGTTCAGAATCAAGGTAGTGCTCCTGGTCGCCTGTGCCATCAATGCCTATCTCTTCCATAAGCGCATGAACGAGTCGGTCTCGAGTTGGGATAATGAACCTCGGGCTCCGAGCAGGCTGCGGTTGGGCGCCATGTTGTCTCTCGGTTTTTGGACCATTATCGTCATTTGTGGGCGATTTATCGCTTACGATTGGTTCGACTGTGCCAAGGATCCCAACGCATTCATCGGCTTTGTTGCCGGATGTGTTGATGGTCAGACACGCTACTAAGGGCTGAGGAGATAATCGTGTATACACTTTATGAAAACAATAAGCGCACTGTCATAACTGCGGCAGTTGTGTTGCTAACTCTGGCTTTTGGTTACAGCGATTTTCGTCTGACAATTTACGCTGGAGTAGAAGGGCTTTTCGAATGGTCTGAAACTACGCCGTTTGGCTATATTGGCAAGACTTGGGGAGCGGCATTTGCCTTTGTTGAGGCCATCCATCTCGTTGGGCTAGCTGTTCTGGGTGGGTGTGTAATCGCTGCAGATGGCCGCTTGCTTGGTGTGTTGCTAACGGATCTTCCAGCCAAACAAGTGGTAGATCGTGCTCATCGCGTGTTCGTCTGGGCTCTGATTACACTATTGGCTACAGGCATTTTTATGGCTTGCGGTGTTGCTACCAAAATCTATTTCTTGCCTGTTTACTGGTACAAGATGTTGGCTTTGTTTGCAGGTATCCTGTTTCATTTCTATATTCGCAAACCCTTATTGGGTCACGACATCGATCGCATTAATCCAGTAGTGGTCAAAATGGTAGCAATCGCGTCGATTCTGGTTTGGTTCATGGTGGCTGCTACAGGTCGCTGGATCGGATTCAGCGGATAAGTGGGAGGAATAATCAGATGAGTGATTCAGAAAACAAACAAGATCAACAACTTCGCGATGACCAGAATGCGGCGCTACTGGCGGCTCAGACCTTCATCGTGTTTTCAGCGGTGTACTGGTTTCTACAGATTGAGTCAGTGCGCGAACTGTTGGAGCTTGCTTACGGCTAGCCCGACCAACACAACGCTAATCAAAGCAAAAAGCCGCCGCCTTGAAATCTTAGGGCGGCGGCTTTTTCGTTATTGGGTTATTGGGTTATTGGGTTATTGGGTTACTGAGTTACTGGATAGGTGAGTAGTCCGTGGCCAGCATGTACATGCGCTCGACGCCATCCAGTATCGGGCCATTAGCGTTAGAAGCCTCTGACACTTCGCGCCACTCCGGATCTTGACCAAATGCACGCCAGGAGGCATTGGCAGCGTCCTGGCTGGCATGTTCCAGAACATAGACCAGTGTATCTTCTGCCAACTCAGGGTCAGTAGGCGTCCAGTAACCTACTATCTCCATGCCGTGCTTGCGAAAGATGCGCGATGTGTGATCGCGAAATCGCGCGTGCAGATTGTCCAGATTTCCAGGGGTAGCGGTATAAGTCCGGAGCTCAAAGACTTTCTGATCCTGAGCTGAGCTACTGATCAATAGTCCTGTGCTTAAGCCAAGCAAGAGACACGCGACGGAGCAGGTGATTGTTCGAAGGTGGTTTTTCACTGCATTCTCCTTAAATGAGCGGGTTTTGGTATCCAAATTGACCACAGGCCGGGGATTGTTCTGCTATGGAGTCTATGTTGATTAACCATGGAAAAGAAAGAGTCGGCTGTTGATCGGAGCGACTCAGTCGAGTGTTAGTGAGGAAACGGAGAGGAAACAGAGAGGAAACCAAGAGGAAGCGGAGAGCTGCCGGGGGGATGCTGAGCAAGTGTTAAGAGGGTGCAGGGCGGAATCTCGGGATGTTGAAAGGCTACTGATTTAAGCGATCAGGTATTGGCTCGGCGCTGCACGCGCTACGATGAAATGCACGGATATGCGAGCTGTCGCTGGCGAGCCATGCAGTTTTGGTGCTAAGGTTTAGCGAAACAAGAGATAGTGCTACTGCTTATGCTTGGCCGAAAATCCTGCGTGCTCAAAGCTCTACAGCTGACAGTGCTGATATCCGCAGCCTGCTGTGCTCTGGCGCAAGCACAGAACAGCGATTCAGTGCAGTTGGGGCAAGCAGTAGAGCAGGAACTCCAACGTGCTCGCGAGCTTGTCCTGAGCCTGGAATCTCCCACCGATCACCTGGACCCACGACTTTCCGAACCACTACTGCAGCTCGCAGAAAGTCAGATGCGTTCGGGCAATTATGCTGAGGCCCACGCTACCTTGGACCGCGCGATGCAGGTGGTCCGCATTAACGAGGGGCTCTATACGCGCTCTCAAATACCGCTGATTCGCAAGAAAATCGAGAATTTTGCCGAAGCGCGCAATTGGGATGAGGCAAGGACCCAGCTCGACCATCTTTTCTGGCTGCATCGCACGAAGTCCGATCAAGTCGACCTGGATCTGCTTCGGGATTTCCAGGAACTTTCAGCGCTTCATCTGCGCGCTGTAGCCGAAGATGCCTACGATTATCAAAGTTTTCATTTGCGCAGGGCCGCTAACGCCAGTTGGTTGGCACTGGCCGTGGGTGAGTCGCTTTGGGGTGACACTGATCAGCGCCTGGCGCCGGTACTATACGATTTGGTCAAGCAGTACCATTTGCACGCAGCGGCGATGAAAAACGGCGGCAGAGTTGCCTATGAGCTTCGTCAGATTGCGCCGGGTTCCAATTGGGTGCGAGAGCGAGCAGATGCGGTGCGCATTGTGTATCTCACTGGTAACAGATTGCTGAGTCAATTACGGGATATCTACAGCGTCAGCGAACCAGTGAACGCTGAAGGATTGGCAATGAGCATGTTGTATCTTGCTGATTGGCAGGTCATGTTTGCGCGCGATGAGGAGGCCTTGTATTCCTATCAACTTGCCTACCAGGGATTGGCAGAGTCTGGAGTAAGCGCCGCGCAGTTGGATGCTTACTTCTCGGTTCCCACGGTATTACCAGTTCCTGAATTTTATTCGACACTTGAGTCTGCGCTGACAGCACGGTCAGCGGAAGTAGTAGAGCCCTTACAGTTGGCGAGTCTTGAGGCGGCGCAAACGATTTACTTCAACGAATGGAGCGCGAGCTTCCCCAATGTGCGTTCACCCATGGCAGGGGTAAATTCACCGGAACTGGATTCAAACGTTGCCCTGTTTTCATTCAATATCGCAGGCGTCACTGAAATTTCGCACTGGATGAGTGGCAGAAGAGAACGAGAAGTCGCCAGTATCAGAGAGGCTACAATTGTTGAGCCACAGAGTCCTTCTGAAGATCAGCAGGAACAATTGCTGCGCCGCCTTGACTCACTCAGTTTCAGGCCAAGTCTGGAGGCAGGAGGGGTGCCGCGGGAGAGCAATGCAACATTGATGTATCAAATTGCCGGGGACTAGTTGTCATTCTCCGGTAACAGCCGTCAGGCACAATCGTGACAATACGGCGCATTCTCTAAACTTTGTAGATTTCGTGCCGACGAAATTTATAAGACTCCGTTTAACCAATCACTAGGGAGGTATCTATTCTGATCAAAAAAACCAATTCCTGTTTGCTATTCGATTACCAGAGGTAGCCATTACCATGAGCGAAGTGAAACTTGTCAAGCACACCATTGACAGCAGTACCTCCTCAAACCCCATCTTCTACGTTTTGGACACCAACGTCCTCATTCACGACCCAACATCAATTCTTAATTTTGACGAACACCATGTTGTAATTCCGATCACTGTATTGGAAGAACTGGACTCGCTTAAGAGCGGGCGACTGGCAATTGCTGCCGATTGTCGCCAGGCAATTCGCGAGCTGGACAGGCAGCTTGGTCGCGCTAGCCCTGTCGAGGTTGAATCCGGCGTGGCTATTCAGCGCAGCGACACAGGTGAGACACTTGGCACTTTGTCGGTGATGATGACAGAGACTCCTGACAACCTGGTCATGCTGCCCACCCACCTGAACGACAACAAGATTCTCAATGACGTCGGCTTCCTAAAGCAGCAGTACCCGGATCGTCGGGTAGTGTTAGTAACCAAAGACATTAACGTGCGCCTCAAGGCGCGAGGCTGCGGCATAGAGTCACAGGATTATCATAGTGACCAACTTCTGAGTGACATCGAGCAGCTCAATAAGGGCTATCTGGAATTCGAGGGTTCCTTCTGGGATAGAGTGAGCAATGTCGAGACTGAGCAGCGGGATGGTCAGACACTGCATCGAGTCGATCGATCAGTGTTTGATCAAGACGTTTTTCCGAATCAGTTTATCGTCGACTCGGATGATTTCGTTGCCCGGGTGCAATCGGTCAATGAAGACGAAGTGACCTTGCTACATCTCAATCATCACACCTTGCTGGAATGTGAAGCCTGGGGTTTGAAGCCGCGAGATATCTACCAGGCAATGGCACTAAATCTATTAATGGATACTGATATCCATTTAGTGAATCTGACTGGCTCAGCGGGATCAGGTAAAACCATACTCGCCCTCGCAGCCGCTATAGAGCAGACCGTTCCGAATAAGCTGTACAGGCGTATCATCGTAACCCGCAGTACCCAGGGTCTCGATGAAGATATTGGTTTTCTGCCCGGCACTGAAGAAGAGAAGATGGAACCGTGGTTAGGGGCGATCACCGACAATCTCGAAGCCCTGCATTGGGAAGATGAGAATTGCAGCAGCAGTGTCGAATATGTGCTTAACAAAGTGCCGCTGATGTTCAAGTCACTCAATTACATTCGAGGGCGTTCGTTCCAGAGTAGCCTGATCATTATTGATGAATCGCAAAACCTGACACCGCATCAGATCAAGACTATCGTAACCAGAGCGGGTAATGGTTCGAAAGTAATCTGCCTTGGCAATCTCGCACAGATCGACACGCCGTATCTGACGCCAATCAGTTCGGGGCTGACTTATCTCACGGAGAGATTCAAGGGATTTGAGCAGGGTGGAAATATTCTTCTGCAGGGTGTGCCAAGATCGGTACTCGCCGCATTCGCAGAAGAAAATCTGTAAGCAGAAATCGATCAGACGAGTTGCCCGGTCAAGCGGATAACTCGTCTGATACCTCAATGCCGTCGTCGTCGACAGACTGATCCATTGTCTGCGACGGCGTCTCCGCGCAAGGGCCGCCGACAGCTCGGGCAGGCACTCCGACAACGGTACACCTAGCAGGCACGTCTTTTAGAACCACACTACCGGCGCCAATTTTTGCACCTTCGCCGATGGTGATATTCCCCAGCACTCTTGCACCAGCCGAGATGAGCACGCCGGATTTGATTTTCGGGTGACGGTCTCCCTGCTCATTACCGGTGCCGCCAAGTGTGACTTGTTGCAGAATAGAGACATCGTCGTCGATTACCGTGGTTTCGCCGATCACTATTCCGGTAGCGTGGTCGAACATGATGCCTTTACCCATGACGCATCCTGGGTGAATGTCAACGCTGAACACTTCTGAGTTTCTGCTCTGGATAAAAAGCGCCAGGTTCTTGCGTTGATTGGTCCAAAGAAAATGAGCCAGCCTGTGTACCTGAATTGACTGATAGCCTTTAAGGTACAAAATGACAGGAAGATAACGATTGGTCGCAGCATCACGTTGCACGACCGCGTGAATGTCCTGCGCGGCATTGTCGATTATTGCAGGCGAGCTGTGGAAAGCCTGCTCAAAGAGTTCGCGTAAGGTAACAGCTGGCATTACATCATCCGATAGCTTGTTAGCGAGGATAAAGCTTAGTGCGGAAGCGAGACTGTCGTGATTGAGTACACAGGAGTATACGTAGCTGGCGAGTAGAGGTTCTTCCTGAATGACTTGTTGCGCTTCCTGGCGAAGCTGCTGCCACAATTCGTTAGTCATTATGCTGCTCCTGCTGCGATTCTGGACTGGATGCGTTAAAAACAATGCGGTGTTCGGTGATGAACGCGCAAGAAAGTTATCGAGAGTTGTGCGCTGAACGGAAGTTCAGGCTGACCGGGAAAGATAATTATACGGCGTTAATTGCATCTTACAAGTATGACATCGGTCAATCGCCGCGAGAGAAGAGGCGTTCTGCCCAACTTTTCTTGGGAGTGAGTGCATCGGTATCATCCGTTGCTGCTTTCACACAGTCCGCGCTGACAGTCATGAGGCCCTTGCCATAAGCGACCATCATTGCCTTGTGGCAGAGGATGCTCACCAATCGCGGCGTTCCTTTACTGGCTTCGAACACCAGGTCGAGCGCGCCATCAGCAAACAGCTGCTGGCCGTTGTAACCCGCCTTCCTCAATCTGTGATCCACATAGGACTGAATCTCCTTGCGATCGAGAGGGGCGAGTTTGTGATGAAAACTTAGCTCATCTCGTAATTGATGCAGTCCTGGTTGGGCAAGCAGGCTATCCAGTTCGGGTTGCCCGAACAAAACCACTTGCAGCCTGCGGTTATTAGGCGCCTCAATCTGGGTGAGCAAGTAAATTGCCTTCAGGGATTCATCCGGGATTGCTTGTGCTTCATCGATAAATAACACAATGCGTTTGTTCTCGCTGGCGAGTCTGAATATCTCGCTGGTCACTGTTTTTAACAGCTGTCGATACGTGCTTTGCTCCTCGGTGCTGAGTGCCAGCTCATCGGCTATCGCTTGTAGTGTGCCTTCTTCGTTCAGTATGGGGTTGGGCAGAAAAATAGTGACATAGCGCTCTGGATAAAACTCCAAAGTGTTGAGCACTTTGCGACACAGCATGGTTTTGCCGGTACCGACTTCACCGCTGACTTCGCATAGCACATCACCGTTCTCCAACGAACGAATCAACTGGTTGAAGGTCTCCTGGTGACCCGGCAGCTTAAGAAAGAAGCGTGTATTTGGGGTCAGCGAGAAGGGGTACTGAGCTAGACCAAAGTGTTTGGTATACATGACAGGTTCAGCTCTGACTCAGCGTGTTGCAAGCACAGACCAGTCGCATCGACTGCGTTGGTTTGCGGCTTGGTTCTGTGACTGTACTCAATATTCATTGTGATCAACTGATCGCAGCTTTCTTCAATATTGATTTGGTTTTCTCCAGCTCGGATTCCAGAGCTTGCCTTGTTTCCGGTTCGATTTCCGGGTTGGAGAGCACAAAATACGCAGTACGAACAACTTCGCGCCAGCGCGGTATTTTGGGTAGTTGTTCGAGGCGTAGGTAGCGATCGAAGGTGCGCGTGCGCAACCGGCCATCGTCAATGCTCACCGCCCAGATGTTGGATTCTTCCGCCAGTTCAATCTTCGACTTTTGTGTGGTGACTTCCCAGGTGTGTAAGGCGGCACGCATTAGAGTGACCAGCTGCTGTCTGTATTCACCCTCACTACTGACAGCAGGCAACTGATCGTCGATGTAGCTCACCAGATCCTCGATGCCAGACATCTTGTCCAGCAGTTGCGGGTGCTCTGATATCTCCGATGGCGTCAGCACGCTCAGGCGCGTACCTATGCGGCGAATGTTTTGTTGTGCCTGACCCAGAAAGCTGACCAGCTCCACCATGTCATTGGCTATTTCCGAACTGCTGACCTTATGTAGCGGTTCAGTGTCTTCGAGAAAGAGCACGCCGGTCCCATCGTCTTCGGCGAAGAGATTCAATCGACAATTGAAAGTCATGACTTTGCTGGAAGGTTTCTCGGCGCTGTTATAGGGATAAACTATTTCGATAGCGTAGCTGCTGGATCGAGCGCCACTCTCGATTTCTTCCCCGTCGTCCGTTTCGCCATCTTCCCAATTGGCGATAACCGTTCTGAATTCTTCATTGACGTCAGCATCACTCAACAGGCTAGTGATGTTGTTTTCAATTAACGTCTCTCGTTCGGTACCGAGCAAGTCAGCAGCGCGTTGGTTCAGAGTGAAAATATTGCCAGGCACTTCAAACGCAATAAACCCAGCTTGTACGGTTTCCAGAACTTGCTGCAGTCTGAGTCGAGACTGACGTAATTCCGTATCCGCAGCGGCATAGGATTCGATTTGTGATTTCAGTTTGACATTGTCTTCGTTGATCTTGTGCAACATGCTCAGGCGCAACTGATTCTCAACGCGCGAGCGTAGCTCTTCGTTGTGGAATGGCTTGGCCAAATAGTCATTAGCGCCGGTTCGAAAACCCTGGGTCAGGTCTTCGAGATGGTTCTTTGCGGTTACCAGGATAATGGGTAGTTCAATCTGGTTGTATTTCTGGCGTAGCTTTTGGCACACGTCGTAACCATTCAGGCCTGGCATCATCAGATCGAGTAAGACCAGATCCGGTTTCTCTTCATCGATGAGGGTCAGGGCATCGAGACCGTTGGAGCATTTAACGACGTTGTACTCTTCGAGTTGCTGCCCCATAACCACGCGGTTGATCTCATCATCATCAACAACAAGAATAGTGGTCTCTTGTTCGCTGCGTAGTTTCGGAATTTCTTCGGGTTTGTTGGCATCGGCGAGAAAGTCAGCACGGCGGATCATCTGCTTGTTAATAGCTGGCGACTTGATGGCTCGGGTCTGATCCAGCGATACGCGAAGGTCGAAGCTGAATTTTGAACCAAGATCGAGTTCACTCTCCAGCTTGAGATGGCTGCGGTGCATCTCAACCATGCGTTTGGCTAATGGCAGGCCGAGACCGATGCCGCTGGCATTCATCTGTTTGGAAGGCAGCTTCTCAAAAGTCTTGAAAACGGTGTCATGGTCAGTCTTGTGGATACCGATTCCGGTGTCGCGTACCTGCACCGTGACATTGTAGTCCGAACTCAATCGTGCCGAGATTACGATCTCGCCAGAGTAGGTAAACTTGATAGCATTGGAAGTGAGGTTGACCAAAATTTGCTGCAACCTGTCTTCGTCGCCAGCAACGAGAGGCAAGTCTTCATCGATTTCTGCGCGAAGGTCCACATCCTTTTCACCGAGAAGAGGGCGACACACAGCCAGCACGAGAGTGATCACGCTGTTCATGTCCACAGGTTTAAATTTTACGTAGGTCGCTTCTTCTTGTGCTGCAGAAAAATCCAGCAGGTCGTTGACCAGCTTGGTGAGTCGCTCACCACTGGTGCGAATTAGTTCAAGATTTCTTTCGACCAGCTCGCGATCAAATTTTTGTCCTTCGATTTCATTAAGTGCGGTTTCTGCCAGGCCATTGATGCCGAACAATGGCGTGCGCAACTCATGTGACACATTAGCCAGCAGGTCGTCCTTGATCTGTTCCGAGCGCACCAGGTTATTAATCGCAAGCTGTTGCGCGTCTTCTTTTTCCCGTTTGATCTGGTTGTAGCGGAAAGCCAGGCTCAATGACATGAGCAGGGCTTGAGCCACCAGCCCGATGTTATAGGCGTTAACTGTGAAATTATTGTCCGGGAAGCCCGGTAGCAGCTGCAACAACCACAGCGTACAGGTGCCAACAAGAAAGAGCCCGATAGCGACCATGTTGACCATTGCAGTAATGTCACCGCGGCGGATTGCGTCGTAGTTACTGTAAATGGCCAATGGGATGATCAGTGCAAGCAAGGTAACCAATGAGTATTGGTTGGGCTTTTCGTCCGGGAGAAAACCTAGCAGTGCCACGCCAATAGCAGCGAAGATATATATCCAGAAGATCCGATCGAGTTTTGGATTGAAGCTGGCACTTCTGAGCAATGACCTCTGGAAAAACAGACCAGTAATGATCATCAGTGAATAGATCAGCCTCTCTGACATATCAACAAGCCAGACACTTTCGTATTCCTGGTTGAGAATATAGCGCAGGTGTTTCGAGTCGAGCAGGATGAAGATAGCTTGTGCACCGATCATGAAGACATAGTGCAGATAACTTGCTTCTCTGATGGCGAAGAAAAGAAACAGGTTGTAGAAAATCATGGCAAAGAGGATGCCGTACTGCCAGCCCAGCAGAGTGTTGGACTCTATTTGCTGCTGAAAGAAATCGTTGCTGTTCCAGAGCGTCAATGGCAGTCGCAGAGGCCGAGCGCTGGTTACACGCAAATAAATCTGGCTGCCAAAGTCTCTGTCGATCTCCAGCGCGAAGCCACGGCGCAGAGTCTTGATCTCCCTTTCATCCAGGTGCGTGCCCATGGAGTATTGCCAGGAAGGGTTACCTTGTTCGTCTATCAGGAAAACATCGATGCCGCCGCGAGCAATGCCACTCACTATTTTTGGTGGGCCAAATTCGAGGATTTTCTTGGTATCGCCGGCTTCACTCCAGTCGAGATCGAATCGAAACCAGAAGGCCGAGGACGTAACCCCAAAGTTGAGACGTTCATCGCCATAGGGGAGGAAGTTCACCGCAAAAGCCGGATCCAGCATGTCTTCTATAGCGAGAGAAGCAGAGGGATCCTCGTAATAGTCGATATAGGGCGCGACCGGGGTTTGCGAAGCTTCCGGGTCTACCAGCAGAGACTGGGCGTTTGCGCTTGCACAGAACAGCAGGCCCATCATGGCCAGCGCAAATTTTCTGAGTAGCAAACTATCCGTCACGAATTTCTGTCCTTGAGACTGGATGCCCAGACCGTCCGGATTGTCGCCAGAAGCGGCGGTTAAGTCGGTTCGCCGCTATTCTAGCGGCTGAAGCGCGACAGAACAACGAAAAGTCCCAATCAAGTTCGCAAAATGAGTTTTAAAATCATTGGCTTAGGGGGATAACTGAAAGCAACCTCCGCACCTCGATGCGGAGATGACTGTATAAGTCAGCAGATTATGATTACCATCCCGGATATCCGAACAAATCCTGTGCGCCAATGGGGAAGTTTTATGCAGTCATCCCGAAAGTCACTCAGTCTGCTCGCGCTGTGTCTCAGTGTGCTTTCTGTTATCAGCCCAAGTCTGGCACAGGAGCGGGGCCAGTATCAGAGCTGGCTGGAGCTTGCCGAAGCAGATCAGACTTACGGAGCCAGATCGGCGGAAGTAGGCCGTAATCGGGCGTTTCTGGAGTTTCTGGGTGAAGGCTCTGTAGTCTTTCGGGACGGACCGGTAGATGCGCGAGAGCTGTACACCGCCCCGGATTTCGAAGGCAATGATCTACGCTGGGAGTCACACTATATCGACGTTTCCCGCGATGGGGATCTGGGTGTTACCGCGGGGCCGCTTGAGGTTCTGGACTCGGCCGGAAACCCGGATCAGAACACCTTTGGTCATATTGTCTCTGTGTGGAAGAAAAATTCCGGGCGTTGGGTGCTGATGGCCGACATGGCAACGGGGATTCCAGGGTTCCTCAGTCTCGCGGTGGAGCCAGACTATGAAGAATCCAGAGGGGTACTAGAAGAAGCGGCCCATCCCGTTTTGGTTCAGGGCAATGAGCTGCAAGACCTGATCGATGCCGATAATCTGTTTGGGCGTAGCGTCAATTTCCGTGGGGGACAGCGTGCACTGCTGCGTTATGGCATGGAAAATTCACGCGTCTATTTACCAGGCATGGCACCTGCAGTTGGCGTGGAAGCGGCCAGTTCAGTCTATGGTGCTTTTCTCGACAATCAGCTCTCAACAACCAATCCCATCAGCCTGACCTATATGGGTGGCTATCTTTCCACGTCGAAAGAGATGGGCTATACCTATGGCGTCATGTCGACCAATACCGATGAAGCCAATGCGGGCTTCAAGACCAGCTACCTGCGCCTGTGGCGCTACACCAATAATAACGAGTGGCGTATCTCGGTCGAGGTGTTAAACCCGGTCGGCGATTGATCTGCCAGCAATCCCTGCTGCTAGAGCTGAATGGCCTGGATCATGTCCTTCGGGACCATCTTGCTGCTAATGCGCTTCAGATTCATGATGAATACAACCAGAATGCTCAGCATGGCGACTATCCAAATTGCTGAGAAAGCGGGGTGTGCGGCAAACGTACCCAACTGGTAGATGACCGTAGCGGTGATGTAAGCAAGCCCGGTACACCAGGAAAAAACCAGCAAGGTCCAACGCCAGCCAGCTTCTTTATTTACGGCCCCTAGCACCGCAACACAGGGCGCGTAGAGCAAGACGAATACCAGATAACAAAATGCAGCAAATGGGCTGCTAAACAGCGAAGCCATATTGCTCAACATGGAGCTGCTTACCTCGTTTTCTTCGGCGACGGCTTCAACATCTGAAACATCTCCGATAGAAATGCCCAGTGGGTCAGTCAGTGCCCCAGTGAGTGACATGAATTCAGTGCCGATAGTGCCGATAGCCTCGAGTGCGGCTGCGGGAATATCCGGCGCTTCCCCATTCAGCGCATCTTCTTCAGGACTGCTGTACAGCGCATCGAGTGTGCCAACGATTGCTTCCTTGGCAAACATGCCGGTGAACAATCCCACTGTTGCAGGCCAGTTGTCTTCTTCGATCCCCAGAGGCGAGAACGCTGGCGTAATAGATTTGCCTATTACGCTCAGTACTGAATTTTCAGAGTCTTCGTTGCCGAAGCTGCCATCGGTGCCAATTGAATTGAGGAAGCTGAGTGCAATAACCACGCTTACGATGGTCTTGCCGGCGCGCATGATGAAGCCCTTGAGGCGGAACCAGGTGGTAATCAGGATATTGCGCAGCACAGGAATGTGATAGGCGGGCATTTCCTGAAAAGAAGGTGTTATCTCGTCGGTGAATAATTGTTTTCGGAAAATCCAGCCGGTGAATACTGCGAGCGAAATTCCAAGCAGATAGAGTAGGAAAACTATGTTCTGACCGCTGCTCTGGAAAAAAGCAGCGGCGAAGAGGGCATAGACTGTGAGGCGTGCACCACAGCTCATAAAAGGCGCCATGGAAATCGTCATTAGCCGATCACTGTCTCTGTTCAAGGTGCGTGCGGCCATGACTGCCGGTACGTTACATCCGAAGCCTACGATGAGGGGTACGAATGCGGTGCCAGGCAAGCCGATACCGGCCATGAGTCGATCGATCACAAAAGCCGCTCGCGACATATAGCCGGAGTCTTCCAGAAACGAGAGGCTTAGATAGAGGAACGCGATTACCGGGATAAACGTAGCAACCAGTGTAATACCGCCGCCTACACCTTGAGCCAGTAGTGTCACAATGATAGCTGGCATACCAATTTGCTCCAGTACCCAAGCGACTCCGTCGACCAGTACCGCGGCGAACAAAATGTCGAAAAAATCAATAAAGACAGCACCGACATTCACTGCGAAGGTAAACATCACATAAATCATCAGCAGAAAAATAGGAACACCCAGCCAGCGATTCAGTACGATGGTATCCAGACGCTCTGACAGACTGTGATGCTCAGCATTCACTTCCACGACGCCGTTGGCGAGTTGTCGAGAGCGGTGATAGCGTCGCAGAATATTTTCTGTTGGTTCGGTTTGCTCAGCGGCGACCACTGAGTCCGATTCGGATTTGCGTGCTGCAAACTTTTCCGGATTGCTCAGAACTTCCTTGATAGCGCCTTGCAGCTCGATGAGGCCCTTACGTCGCGATGCGACCATCGCCATCACCGGCACTCCCAGTTGTTCGGCAAGTTTGTGCGCTTTGATCTCCAGTCCTTGCTGCTGTGCGACATCCAGCATGTTCACAACAACGATGACTGCTTTATCGTCTTCCAAAAGTTGTTGAGTGAGAACGAGGCTGCGTTCCAGGTTGGTGGCATCGAGGATGTTGATAATCAGGTCTGCATCCCCGTTCTTCAGATAGTCGCGGGCAATCTGTTCATCAATTCCCGCTGCGTCATCCTCCAATCCGTAGACGCCGGGCAAATCCACGAGTTCCATGCGCTCATTGTTGTAGTGGTAGTAACCCACCTTTTTCTCGACCGTAACTCCAGGCCAGTTGCCGACCTTTTGATTGGCGCCAGTGAGTAAATTAAAGAGAGTGGTCTTGCCGCAATTGGGATTGCCGATGAGCGCGATTTTGGTCATAAGAAAACTACTGGATTTCTACCTGAATAATGTGAGCTTCGGACTTGCGAATTGAGATGAAACTGCCGCTTACCTTGAGCTGCATCGGATCGCCCATGGGCGCGAAACGCAGCACTTCCAGATCACAACCCGGAATGATGCCCAGTGCATAGAGTCGGTTGCGTAGTTCTGCCGGTTCTGGTGCGATTTCCAGAACGAGGCAGCGGTCGCCGCTAGCGGCTTGCGAAAGGGGGGTGGGGGCCATAGTGAATTGCGTGCTCTGTGTGTGGATGGGCGGGCCTTGGTGCCTGTTCAGCTGGAGACGGATAAAGCTTGAAAATCAAGAATTTATGTCGCTTGTCCGCGCTAAATAATGAGGTCATACAGTAACAGATGTGAATCTTGTTGACAATCATTCTCATTTAGATTTAAATGGTTTCCAGATTCAGGAAAAGCTATGTACGTCTGTCTTTGCAAACAAGTTACCGATAACCAGATCCGCGAGATTTGTCGTGGCGGCGCGAGTAGTCTCGCCGATGTGCGCGCTCAGAGTGGAGTCGCGAGTGATTGCGGTAAATGTGGCAAACTGGCCCAGTCTATCGTCAAAGAGTTCTCCAAAACGACTGATTTTGTTAACGCCGCTGGCTGACCTGCTTTCACCCTCTGATCCTGCTCGTGCTATACGGCATCTCGCTTCCGCCCACTACCCTTTTTACCATCCCTTTTACCGTCTCTTCGTACTTGTAAAATTGCTCTTCAGCATTGATCACAGTGCATGATTTGCTAGTTGATTTGATTGCGCGGTACAGGCATTGAGCTGCAAACCGAAATGGGATTGCTTCTCATTATAATTACGATATAAATCAAAGACTTACGGAAATAATCTGTTGAGAAGCAAAGCCTGCTGTCATAACATAGCGGGCACATCCACTGCTGAGGAATTTCCCATGAAAGCCGATGCCACTGTCATCAAGCATCTGAATCAGGCGCTTGCCAACGAACTCATTGCCATCAATCAGTATTTCCTGCACTCACGAATGTATGAAGACTGGGGTTTGAAGAAGCTGGCTGAGAAAGAATATGAAGAATCCATCGATGAAATGAAGCATGCCGACCAGTTGACTCAGCGCATCCTGTTTCTCGAAGGTCTCCCCAACTTGCAGAAGCTGGGTAAACTGCTCATCGGTGAGAACACCAAAGAAATGCTCGAATGCGATCTCAAACTTGAGCAGATGGCCTGTCCCGATCTCAAGGAAGGCATTGCCTATTGCGAATCTGTGGGCGACTACGTGAGTCGGGATTTGCTTTCCAGCATTTTGGATAGCGAGGAAGAGCACATCGATTGGCTAGAGACCCAGTTGTCACTCATTGAGCGCATCGGCTTGGAAAACTACCAACAATCCATGGTCTGATCGACCACTGATAAGCCCCGGCACTCGTTCGGGGCTCATTCCAATTCCCCGCTGATCATGTTCCAATGACGACAGGCTTGATCGCTATTCCTGGTCATTGTTATGCATGCATGTATCGACCTTGGGTCGAATAGCTTCCATTTGCTGATTGGCGAATGGGAGCAGGGTCAGATAAAAATTATTGAGCGCCTCAGTGAGAAGGTGCAACTCGGTGAGAATGTTCGCAGTACTGGAGAAATTTCCGCCGCTGCATTTACTCGGGGTCTCGACTGCCTGAGGCGTTTCAAAGCGCTGATGGAACAATATCCTCTCGAACATTATTGGGCCCTCGGCACCAATACCTTTCGCGTTACCAGTAACGCCGAACATTTTCTCGAAGCTGCTGAAGACATTGGTATTCACATCTCTGTTATTTCCGGAGTCCAGGAAGCGGTGCTGATTTACGCCGGCGTTATCTCTTCCTTGCCAGTAAATGACCATAGCAGGCTGGTTATAGATGTGGGAGGAGGTAGCACTGAAGTAATTATCGGCAAGCATCATCAGCGATTGTTTACGGAAAGTCTGGCAATCGGGAGTGTTGCCTGGCGCGATCGCTTCTTTGCTGAATCTCAATCTGACCATGAAGGTCTATTGCGACAGATGCTAGCAGGCAAGCACGCGGCACGAGCCGTCTTTGATGCCGTTCGGCCTGGACTGCTGAAAATTGGCTGGGATGAAGCCTATGCCTCTTCGGGCACTATGAAGATGCTGGCCAATGTCTGTGCGGGGCAGGGCTATCAGGAAGGTGTGATTGAATTGGACGCATTGCTTACCCTGCAAAACAAATTCGCCGAGGTCATTGCAAGGCAGGAGAGCGTGCCAGGACTGAAAGAGGCGCGCCGGGATCTGCTATTACCTGGCTGGTGTGTGCTTGTCGCCTTGATGGAAAGCTATGGCGTTAAAAAGATAAGGTTTAGTGCCACGGCCTTGCGTGAAGGGATGCTGGATTTCATGGTGAAAAATGAGAAGACTCTCGACGCAATGACTTCGAGCAATCTGCCACGAGTGCGCAAGGCCGATGGTTAAAGAAGTAGGGCTGGTAGCGTCGGCTAAGGTGAAAGTCCGCTTAGCTCTGCCCTAAAGACTCCAGCAATTTCTGTTGTACTCCCTGACACTCCTGTTCGCTATTTCCCAGAGGTCTGTATTGGCCGTCCGGCAATTGTTCCCAGCTCTGGCATTGATCGTTCAGGTAGAGCTCCATTTCCTCGAGAATACGGCTGGCATGTTTCTTCTTGAGTATGGGAAAACTGACTTCGATACGATGGGAAAGGTTTCGCTCCATCCAGTCAGCGCTGGCGCAATACACCTGATGAACATTGTTATGAAAATAATAAACGCGGGAGTGCTCGAGAAATCGTCCGATAATCGAGACTACTCGAATGTTTTCGCTGACTCCTGGAATGCCAGGCTTCAGACAACAAATTCCCCTGACAATGAGGTCGATTTTCACGCCGGCTTGTGATGCGCTGTAGAGCGCCTTGATGATCTCCGGATCTGTAAGAGAATTTATCTTCGCAATAATGCGAGCTTCTTCGCCTCTTTGCGCGGCTTCCGCTTCTGCAGCAATCATCTTGCTCAGACTCTTGCGCAGTTTGAACGGGGCATGCATGACCAACTTGGGATGAATCTTTTTGCCCATGCCGGTAATTTGCTGGAACACTTTATGGACATCAGCGCACAAGTCAGGGTCGGCAGTCATCAGGCTGTAGTCAGTGTAGAGCAGGGAATTCTTGCGATGATAGTTTCCTGTTCCCAGGTGCGCATAGCGCTTCAGTTGGTTTCCGACGCGGCGTACGAATAGCAACATTTTTGCATGAGTCTTGTATCCCATCACGCCGTACACGACCACGGCGCCGGCATCTTGCAAGATGCTCGCAAAAGCAATGTTTTCTTCTTCGTCAAATCGCGCGCGTAATTCGATGACTACCGTGACCTCTTTGCCATTGCGAGCAGCGTCGGCCAGGGCTTCAACCAATTCCGAGGATTCGTTGGTTCGATAGAGGGTCTGTTTAATAGAAACCACTGAGGGGTCGCGTGCCGCCTGCCTCACCCAATCAATAATGGGGATAAAAGACTCATAGGGATGAAGCAAGAGTTGGTCTTCCCGATCGACTGCCGCAAAGATATCGGCATCTTCTTCCAGTGCATCTGGCAAGCCTGGTGAAAACTTGGGGAAGAGCAGTTCCGGTCTGTCCAGCATGCCAAGGGCAGCAGAAAGACGTTGCAGATTAACCGGCCCATCCAACTTGAACAGTTCGTCTTCAGTGAGATCGAAGCGCTGTAACAGGAAGCTGCTCAATTCTTCAGGACAGCCCATGCCGACTTCAAGCTTGGTCGCTGCGCCGAAGCGTCGACTGTGCAACTCACTCTGTAATGCGCTGGCGACATCCTCTACTTCAACATTGGACATCTCCAGGTCGGAGTTGCGCGTCACTCGAAACTGATGACATTCCTTTACGTTCATGCCTGGAAAGAACTCATCTACATAAGCATGAATGACTGAAGACAGGAAGATGAAGTTATCGCCTTCTGGAAGAATTTCCTTCGGTATCTTGATCAGGCGCGGAAGGGAGCGAGGCGCGGGAACAATTGCCAGCCCGCTCTCGCGTCCGAATGCATCTTTACCCTCAAGCGAGAGAATAAAATTGAGACTCTTGTTAACCAGCCTGGGAAAAGGGTGGGCCGGGTCCAATCCTAGTGGGCTGATGACCGGAACGACTTCATTCTGGAAATAGTCGCGCGTCCATTCGATGAGTGCCTCATTCCATTCATGCCGTGCCAGGAAGCGAATCTTCTCCTGAGCCAGAGAAGGGAATAGCTCTTCATTGAGGATGCGATACTGCTCGACGAGGACCTCACGTACCTGTTCATGTATTTCTTTAAGGACTTGCTCAGGGTATTTACCGTCAGGCCCGGGACGCTGCCTCCCGAATCCAAGTTGCTTCTTGAGGCCCGACACCCGGATTTCGAAAAACTCGTCCAGGTTCGAGCTGAAGATCAGGAGGAAAACCAGACGTTCAAGCAGGGGGTGGTCCTGATTGCGCGCCTGTTCGAGCACGCGCAAATTGAATTGCAGATAGCCAAGCTCGCGATTGGCGTAATACTCGCTGTTCTTGAGGTCGATACTTTTGGATTCAGTGCTTTCTACCTGAGTGTTCTCAGCCTGAGAGTTTGCCGCGCCATTGCTGGCGTTATCGACAACGACTTCAAGATTGCTGCCCGTTGCGGAGGTGCTCATGGCCTTGATTCAATTCCTGAGAAAGCGGTTAGCGTGAGGGCTTTCTCCAGCTCACAATTTCGCTGAATTCGAGATCACCCATTTAGATCAGATACTTGCGGAATACTTGCAGAATTCTCATTAACAGCACTGAACTATTGAGCTTAGCACAACTTGCTCCTGTAATTGTGACAAGTAGAAGACTGAGTGCCGCCGGTCACATCAGGTCAAACAGAATTCACTGTACTGTCATATTTCTGTAACAAAACTTCCCTATAGTTCGCCAGAACAAAGAGGCAAAGCAGCCCCAATTGCAGTGCTTCTTCCTGGAACCAGACTGACCCCGGAGGTTTTTTTGCATGCAAAGCAAACTGCTGAATAGATTCCCGAAAAATGCCCTGATAGCTGCACTTGTGAGTGCGGGCTCATTGTTATTGCCTGTAGCAGCACAGGCTCAGGCCCAGGTAGACTCGTCTCTCCCTCAATATGAGCGTACCAGCGGTGTTTCGGGCAACTTGTCCAGCGTTGGCTCTGACACACTGGCCAACTTGATGACCCTCTGGGCGGAGGATTTCAAGCGTCTCTACCCCAATGTAAATATTCAGATTCAGGCAGCGGGTTCTTCTACAGCGCCACCAGCGCTGACTGAGCAAACCTCGAACTTCGGGCCAATGAGTCGCGAGATGCGTGACAACGAGATCGAAGCGTTCGAGTCCCACTTTGGCTACAAGCCAACCGCTGTTCCCGTGGCAATTGACGCGCTCGCAGTCTATGTACACAAAGACAATCCGGTTTCGGGTATGACTCTGCAGCAAGTAGACGCGATTTTCTCATCCAATCAGCGCTGTGGTTACTCAGGCAGTGTTGAGAGCTGGGGTGAGCTTGGTATGACTGGCCCCTGGCAGCGCCGGGACATTCAGTTGTTCGGTCGCAACTCGGTATCAGGAACCTATGGCTACTTCAAAGATTCGGCATTGTGCGGCGGTGACTTCAAGAACAATGTTAATGAGCAGCCTGGCTCAGCGTCAGTAGTTCAATCTGTCAGCACCTCTATAAACGGTATTGGCTATTCCGGTATTGGCTATCGTACTTCCAGTGTCCGTTCCGTGCCCATCGCGCGTGACGCCGACAGTGACTACTTCGATGCGACTGCAGACAATTCTGTAGCGGGTAACTATCCTCTGGCGCGCTTCTTGTACGTGTACGTTAATAAGGCGCCTAACGCGCCCATGTCTCCAATCGAGCAGGAGTTTCTCAAGCTCGTACTTTCTGCCCAAGGACAGGAGATCGTGGTTAAGGATGGTTATATCCCCTTGCCAGGACGAGTAGTGGAAGCAACCATGCGCGGATTGGGTTTCTAGGGAACCCCTTTCATTGCAACCTTAAGTCGAAAGGTTTGGTCCGTTGAGGGCCAAACCTTTCTTTTTGCCTGATAACGCTCAACGACGAATTGGTAAATTAGGCAAATCCGTAAATGAAGTCTTTGGCCATTTTCTGTAAACTGCGTCGCTGTCGAGAAACGACTCCGACCCAAAAGAATAGTTGATGTCTACCAATAACCAGCAGCAAGCCCCGCAGCACAGTAGCAATGCCGAGGCTGCCATCAAAAAAGAGCTCGATCTCGGCTCCAACCAGATTCAGCTGCGCAGAAAACTTCGTCACCTGATCGATAACAGTGCCCGCGTCATGATTGCCGTGGGCGGCATCAGTGTGATTGTTGCTATCCTGCTGATTTTCTTCTACCTCTTTTATGAGGTAGCACCTTTATTCAGATCGGCATCCGTAACAGAAGTCGCGAGTTATTCGCTTGAGCACAATGACGAGTCACCGCCGCTGCATCTTGCTATCGAAGAGCAATCTGAAATCGGCATGCGTTTGTCTGCTCAGGGCGAGGCGTACTTCTTTGCACTGGAAAATGGAGCAGAGGTAGCCCAAATTAATATAGCGAGGCCTTCTGGGGTTGCGATCGTCAGTTTCGCGCTAGCGGCGGAAGAGAGCGGAATTTTCGCACTCGGCTTTGATGATGGGCGAGTCCAGGTTGCGCAATACAGTTACCAGATTAGCTATAGCGGCCCCAATAACGATCGCACAATCACCCCACAGATCGAGTATCCCTTCGGCGAGGGTGCTTTTCAGTTGCTCACAGCCGATGCTGCGGTAGAAAACCTCGCCGTCAGCGTCGATGGAGATCGATTACTTCTCGCGGGTGCTGGGCCTGACAACAGGCTCGCCATGATCAGGGTCAGCCAGCAGAGAGGCCTTTTTGCCGCGTTCGATCTGGGTGGGGGTAGTTCGGATTTCGAGGTAGACAGCGCTGAAATAGACCTGATCGCGCCCAATGTCGCCGAGTTGCTGATTGATGGTGACCAGCTCTGGTTGTATGCCATTAATGATAGCGGCGTGGCCAGCTTGCTGGACATACCAGGGGCTTTTCGCGGGCAGGCTGAATCCTTTGCCTTCTCTGTCGCCTTAACAGATCAGGGAGCCAATCTGGTTGAAGCTAACCTGTTACTGGGCGGTATCTCACTCCTGATCGCCGATGATATGGGCAGGGTCGCACAGTTCTTCCCAGTGCGAGATGAGACAGGGACCAGGCTCGAACGCGCCCGCGATTTTGACAACTTGCCTGCGAGTTTGATCGATATTACGCCAGAGCAGCGCAGGAAGAATTTCGTGGTTGCGGATACTGAAGGAACGGTTTCCATATTCAATGCCACTGCGCAGAGGGAAGTGTTCCAGCAGCGTCTACTGACTACTGCGATCAGGCAATTGGCGATATCACCACGAGGTGATGCCCTGTTCGCAGAGTCCAGTGACGGCCGAATCACCGTCTGGGAAGTGGACAACGAGCACCCGGAGGTCTCCTGGTCGGCGCTGTGGGGGGAAGTCTGGTATGAAGGCTACACTGAGCCTGACTATATTTGGCAGTCCTCTTCGTCGTCTAACGACTTCGAGCCAAAATATTCATTAATGCCGCTTTCCTTCGGCACCTTGAAGGCAGCTTTTTACGCGATGTTACTTGCCGCGCCACTGGCAATCTGTGGCGCGATATTCACCGGTTATTTCATGGCACCTGCCATGCGGCGCAAGGTGAAGCCGCTAATCGAATTGATGGAGGCTTTGCCTACCGTTGTATTGGGCTTTCTCGCGGGACTCTGGCTCGCACCATTTGTTGAAAACAATTTGCTGGGCATTTTCAGTATACTGGTGATCTTGCCGGTAAGTATTTTATTGGCCAGTTTCGTCTGGTTGCAAATGCCGAAGTCGATACGTCACGCTGTTCCTGAGGGCTGGGAAGCGGGACTGTTGATTCCGGTCATCCTCGTGTTCGGTTATCTCTCTTTTGCGCTTGCTGGTCCTTTGGAAGTGCTCTTTTTCAATGGTGATCTGCGTTTCTGGGTAACCAATGATCTGGGCGTCTCCTACGATCAACGTAATGCTCTGGTAGTGGGATTTGCGATGGGCTTTGCCGTTATTCCCACGATTTTCTCAATTGCTGAAGACGCGATCTTCACAGTACCCAGACAGCTGACCTATGGTTCTCTGGCGCTTGGTGCCACGCCCTGGCAAAGCTTGTATCGCGTCGTTCTGCCTACTGCCAGCCCTGGCATATTCAGTGCACTCATGATCGGCATGGGCCGTGCAGTGGGAGAAACCATGATCGTGCTGATGGCAACGGGTAACACCCCGATTATGGATATCAATATCTTTGAAGGCATGCGCACGCTTGCTGCCAATATTGCAGTAGAGATTCCGGAGTCAGAAGTCGACAGTACGCACTATCGAATCCTGTTCCTCGCTGCTCTGGTGCTGTTCATGTTCACCTTTGTTGTTAATACAGTTGCCGAAGTTGTACGGCAACGGCTTCGCTCCAAGTACAGCACAATATGAAAAAACAAATCGCCAGCTGGTTTCAATCGGGCACGCCCTGGATCTGGATGAATGCCGGAGCGGTCGCCATCAGCGTGATTATGGTGATCGGACTGTTGCTCCTGTTGACCGTTCGCGGCATGGGCCATTTCTGGCCCAGTGACGTGGTGCGTGCAACCTATGCCCCGCCCAGTGAGTATGCCGAGGACACCAGCACCGAGATCATCGCTGAGTTTGTGGAGTCGGAAATGATTCCAGTGCTGCAAATCACCAGCTCCGGAATTCCTGTGCCTGAATCCAAAGACTTCTATCAGCGTAATCTGATGAAGCTCGGCAACAGAGACTTAACTGGAGCCGACTTCAGCTGGATTCTGGATGACTATCTCACCGACCGTTCTTTTCCTGACGGCATCGTTGCTCTGGAACGTCGTGAGTGGGGCAATTTCTACGGTTATCTGACGGCAGTCTATGAAGGCGAGGAGTTAGTCGCAGATAGTTCTGACCCGGCGCAGGCAGATGAGCAACTCTGGCAGGCGTTTTCGTCACGGCTGGATCGCGCCCTCGCAATTTATGAAGAAATCTATTTGATCGAAAACGATGAAATAGGAGCCATCAATTACGATGTTGAGCGATTGCGCTTGCAGGAACGACGACTGGAACTACGTGGCACTGCAACAAGTGACAGCCTCGCACGGTTGGAAGAGGAGCGTGCGGTACTGGATGCGGCTTATGCGCAGTTACAAATTCAGCTCAACGCACTCTATGAAGATATCCAGCGAGACGGGGCGGTGTTTCTTGCGGCCAACGGGCAGGAAACGCATATTGAGTTTGCCGAAATCGTGCGCGCCTATCGCCCCAATTTGTTGACACTGTTCGGCAAGATCGGCGTGTATTTTGACAAACTGGGTGAATTCCTCGCCGATGAACCCCGCGAAGCCAATACCGAAGGTGGGATATTTCCTGCCATTTTCGGCACAGTAATGATGGTGTTACTGATGAGCGTCTTCGTGACGCCGTTTGGTGTGGTTGCCGCAGTGTATCTGAGGGAATATGCCAAGCAGGGCATCATCACCCGGACCATACGCATTGCGGTAAATAATCTCGCCGGTGTGCCCTCGATTGTCTATGGCGTATTCGGGCTAGGCTTTTTTATCTACATCATTGGTGGTGAGATCGATCAGTTGTTTTATCCGGAGGCCTTGCCCGCTCCGACTTTCGGTACGGGTGGTATGTTGTGGGCTTCACTGACTCTGGCGTTGCTCACAGTGCCGGTTGTTATCGTAGCGACGGAAGAGGGCCTGGCGCGCATTCCGCGCAGCGTGCGCGAAGGCAGCCTCGCTCTGGGCGCAACAAAGTTTGAGACGCTGTGGCGTGTTGTGCTGCCTATGGCGAGCCCAGCGATGATGACTGGCCTTATTTTGGCCGTAGCCAGAGCAGCAGGCGAGGTTGCGCCATTGATGTTGGTTGGTGTCGTGAAGCTGGCGCCTTCGCTGCCGCTGGACGGTAACTACCCCTATTTGCACCTGGATCAGAAATTCATGCATCTGGGCTTTCATATCTATGACGTAGGTTTTCAGAGCCCCAATGTCGAAGCAGCGCGCCCGCTGGTGTTTGCCACTGCGCTCTTGCTGGTTATTGTAATTGCCGCACTTAATCTCGCGGCGGTGGCTCTGCGCAATAGACTGCGAGAGAAATACAAAGCTCTGGATTCCCACTAATTTGTCTGAATCGATTATTATGAACGATCTGAATAGCGACCAAACGACCATGTCTGAAATTGAGGAATCATTGGCTGTGGAAACTAGCGTAGAACAGGCTGAGCAAGCTGCACAAGCTGAGCAAGATAGTTCCTGTCTTGAAGTGAACTCTCTGAATCTGTACTACGCCAGGGACAAGCGTGCTCTCAAAGATATTAATCTGAGCATTCCCAAGCAGCGAGTAACGGCCTTTATTGGACCCAGTGGCTGTGGCAAGTCGAGTTTGCTGCGCTGTTTCAATCGCATGAATGATCTGGTTGATGACTGTGTGATTGACGGTGAAATCACGCTCGACGGAGAGAATATCTACGACAAGTCGGTGGACGTGGCTGATCTGCGTCGTCGCGTGGGCATGGTGTTTCAAAAACCGAACCCCTTTCCCAAATCCATTTACGAGAACGTAGCCTATGGCTTGCGTATTCAGGGAATTAACCGCAAGCGCGTTCTGGACGAAGTGGTGGAGTCGTCATTGAAGTCTGCTGCGCTGTGGGATGAAGTGAAAGACCGTTTGCATGACAGCGCGCTCGGCATGTCGGGTGGCCAGCAGCAACGTCTTGTTATTGCCCGGACAATTGCAGTTCAGCCTGAAGTGCTGCTCCTAGATGAACCTGCATCGGCGCTGGACCCTATCTCAACGCTCAAGATTGAAGAGCTCATCAACGAGCTCAAAGAACAGTACACAATCGTTATTGTTACCCACAACATGCAACAGGCGGCGCGGGTCTCAGATTTCACAGCATTCATGTACATGGGTGACATGGTGGAATTCGATACGACAGATACTATATTTACTAATCCTGCCGAGAAACAAACCGAAGACTATATAACAGGTCGTTATGGTTAACGTGTCACGCGTATTTCTCCGATCACCCACTGACCGAGTCTGATAAGCAGGCTCGTCCGCAGCAAAGGTATTGCCATGAGTTCACAAGCTGATAATCACGGTCATCATATTTCCCAGCAATTCAACGTCGAGCTTGAAGAAGTGAAGAAGCGGATGATGGAAATGGGTGGTGCGGTAGAGAAGCTGCTTGAGAACGCCATGGTCTCGATCACCACAGCCGACAGTAAACTCGGCGAAAAGGTGATGAAGGATGATGATGAAATCGACGCGCTGGAAGTCTCGATTGATGAGGAATGTAATCTCATTTTGGCCAGGCGACAGCCAGCGGCAAGCGATTTGCGTCTGGTGCTGGCTATTATTAAAACCGTGCGTGACCTGGAACGCATCGGTGATGAGTCATCAAAGATTGCCCGGATGGCAGTGAAGCTGAGCGAAGCAGGGGATTTCCCTGAAGGCTTCATCGAGTTTCGTCATCTGGGTGAGAAAGTGGGCAAGATGGTTCACGAGGCGCTGGATGCCTTTGCCCGTCATGATGCTGAAGCTGCGCTGAAAGTCGCTCAGGCTGATCGCGAAGTAGATCAGGAATACGGCACCGCCATGCGCTCGATGATCACCTACATGATGGAAGACAATCGAAATATCTCCAGAGTACTGAACATCATCTGGGCACTGCGCGCGATGGAGCGCATAGGTGATCATGCCAAGAATATCTCCGAGCATGTTATCTATCTGGTCAAGGGCACCGACGTACGTCACGAGAAGCTGGAAGACGTGGCAGATCAGATTGTCGATGCCGATTAAGGTTTTACCTGCCCCTGAATTCATACAGGTTTACCTGATCTGCAAGCCGCGACTTCTCCTGTGTCGCGTAATCTGGAAAAAACTCCAAATATTACGAAGATATTTCCCTAATATGACAATACTGTCATTAAACCGTAACTCATCTGTCATCCATTTGTAATAAAATAGCGGCCACGATTGGTAAGGGCAGGTATGCACTGTCATTAATCCAATCGAGGACAGGTGCATAGCTGTGTTCAGCACTGTTGTGAAATGACACCCTCGTGCGCGGGAGAGAGGCAGTTTTTAGCGATTGCTTTATTGCCATTAAAGAGCGAAAGCTGCATTGCCGTAACAACGAGCGGACTAGCAAATGGAAACCACTATGAAGAAACTAATGACATTGCTTGCCGTCATTGGTCTGGGCTCAGTCCCAGTTGCCCAGGCAGCGGAGAGTTACCCTACAGTTGATTTCGGCGGACGCGTTCAGGCTGACGCGACTTACTTCAATAATGACAAATACCCTTACGCCGATGGTAGCGAGATTCGTCGTGGCCGTATTTATTGGCGCGGCAACTTGTCCGAAGACTGGGAATACCGTGCCCAGTGGGACTTTGCCGGTGACGAGCCAGCTCTCAAAGACGGCTATTTTCGTTACACTGGCATCGCCAATACCCAGATCACCCTGGGTCATTTCAAGCCATTCAGCGGCCTGGAGTTTCTGACCAGTTCCAATAACACGACGTTCACTGAGCGGGCCATGGCCAATGGCTTTCAGGGCGACCGTCGTCTCGGTGCGGGCTATGTTCGCTGGAATGATCGCTACACGTTTCAGGCGGCGGCTTTCACTCATGAAGCGAATAATGCCATCCGTGGTAATGGCGTAAACGCGCGTTTTGCTTATCGTCCAGAAATGGCTGGCGATGCGTTTCTTCACCTCGGTGTGAGCCTCGGACGTGAAACGGATGACAATGACGCAGTGCGTTTTCGTGCTCGCCCTGAGTCGCACCAGGACTCTCATCGCATCATCAATACCGGCACCATTGCCAACGTAGATGACTTGCAACGTTTTAGCGTTGAAGCAGCTTATGTAAACGGCCCATTCTCAGCACAGGCTGAATACATTCAACGCAACGTGAATCGCACTGTTGGTGGCGATGTTTCTTTCGGTGGCTATTACGCCTACGCGAGTTACTTCCTGACCAATGACTCTCGTCCTTACAGCAATTCATCGGCGGCATTCGGTACGGTTGACCCAAGCGCAGAGAGTGGTGCATGGGAAATTGCTGCGCGCTTCAGCAATCTCGACCTCACTGACAATGGCGTACTCGGTGGTGAAGCTGATGTCTTTACACTCGGTGTGAACTACTACATGACTCGTGCCATTCGCTTTTCCGCCAACTACATGATGGCTGATTCTGATGCTGTGGCAGGTGACGACGATCCAGATGCCTTGCAACTACGTGTGCGCATCACTTTCTAGTCAACTTCAGAGCATTCTGCTGAAACAGAAAAAAAGCGGACTCTCTCACGAGAATCCGCTTTTTTTATGCGTTTGAATTGGAGCCGGTGTTGCTTGCTGCCTAGTGCACTGCCTCGGCTTCTTCATTGTCGGGCTCAATAGTCTCGACTGGCCTTACGCGCTCCAGCGATATGGCGCAGATGAAGCGGCTGCCTTTGCCATACTCGGACTCGATGAGTAATTCGCCATCATGGCGTAGCAGAATGTGCTTGGCTATTGCCAGGCCCAGTCCGGTGCCACCGCTGTCTGATGCGCGACTGCCATCCACTCGATAGAAGCGCTCAGTCAAGCGAGGCAAGTGATGCGCTTCGATGCCAATACCGTTGTCTTTTACTTCTATGTAGTAGTTGTCCGTGTCACGATAGGTTTTTAGTTCGATTGTGCCATTGGCAGGCGTGTATTTTGCCGCGTTGACGACGAGGTTGGAGATTGCGCTGTAAAGTTCGTTGCGTTTGCCCATGATGATAGCGTTGTCGTCACACTGCTTGACGAAGCTGTGCGACTTGTCGGTAAACATCTGCCGGGTGTCACTCTCGATTTCGCTGATCAGGCTTTTAACGTCTACGGCCTTGCGATTCTTCGGCATGGTTTTCGTTTCCAGCGAAGACAGCATTAGCAGGTCACGAACCATGTTTTCCATGCGCATCGATTGTTGACGCATTTGTTCTATGGGTTTATGCCAGCGCTTATCGAGGGAATCGCTGTTGTCGAGAATCGCTTCAAGATAACCCTTGATAACGGTGATTGGCGTGCCGAGTTCATGGGAGACATTGGCAACGAAATCCTTGCGCATGCTGGACAGGCGTTCCAGTTGTGTGATGTCACGCACAATCATCAGGCGTTCCTGTTCCCCGAACAAGGCGATCTGAAATTCGAGAATTTTGCGGTTATCGCCAGGCGCGGCAAGTTTTAGCGTTTCGTTGTAGTTTTGGCTGTTGTAGTACTCGGCGAACTTGGGGTCGCGTACCAGATTGGTTACGGATTGTTTCTGATCCTGTGGGAAGCGAAAGCCGAGTAGTTTTTCTGCGGCTCTGTTCCACCACTCCAGCGAATCACTTGAATTGATCATCACTACTGCCATTTCCAATACAGCTGATGATTCCTGTGCTTTGTTGATGATGTTCTGCAGGTGTCCTTTCGAGAGCTGTTCTTGTTTTTGCATCTGGTAGATGCCGTCGTAGATATTTCCCCATAGGCCGACGCTCTCAGGCGGCTCTGTGGGTCTGGTATCGGGATCCTGGGCCAGCCACTTGTTGAGGCGATAGAGCTGCTGGTAAGTGCGTGCGCAGTAGAATCCGAGCAACAGCACGACCGCCCAGAGCAATTGACCCACAAGGAAGCCGATTGCACAGACGAGCACAAAAATGAGCAATTGTTTCTGAATTTCCGATTGCCAGTTGTGCAATTTTTGATCCTGCTGGGTTGCTCTGATACGCATGGCTCTATCCGGTTGCTCTCTGGCTTCCAGCGGCTTTGCCTGGCTGCTGGAAGAACTCGGAGCGGCATCGCTACTCTGAGTTTTGGTCGCTGAGTTTTGGTCGGATAGTGTGCCGAAACTATATTGTAATCTTATGACAATCCGGTAACTAGTTTGATTTGCCCACAGACTTGTATGCGTTAGCGCAATACAACAGTGGTGTTGGTAAGAAATAGGCGTGCTTTTTCGTGGGAAGTGTTAAAATCCTGCTCACTGCAAGGCCGTTTTGCCGCCTGTTGTACGACGGCTGCACACGCTAACTTTTTGGCACGAATCGAAGGGACTATTTATGAAGCGACTTTCGCTACTCACTCTATTGACTGCTGCTCTCGCGGTCTCAACCACCACGACTGCTTCTGCTGCGGAAGGGCAGTGGTACGTGGCTCCTGGAGCCCAGTGGATGGATTTTGATGATGTCACTGGTCTTGATGACAGCTGGGGCTTTTTCGCTGGCGTGGGCTTTCAGTTCTCCGAGCGCTGGGCGGCAGAATTCAGCAGCTTTGAAATGGACGCCGATGTGAATGGCGGCGGTGAGATCGACCTCGACCATTACAAGATCGATTTGCTCTATGACTTAGATACGGCAAGCAACGGTTTACGCCCGTTCCTGGTTGCAGGTATGGGAAACACCAATTTCAATGGTGATAACGACACCTTACTGGACTTTGGTGCGGGGCTAAAATACAACTTAAACCCCAATTGGCAGTGGCGTACGACTTTGCGCAGCTTCGCTTACTTTGGTCGAGATATGGAGAATTCCGACTTCGGGCTGGAGACCAGTCTGGTGTATTTCTTTGGCAACAATGGTAGCCGTACAAGCACGTCCAGACCCGCGCCCGCAACACCAGCTCCTCAGGCGCAGCAGGAATCGGCCCCAAGCACGCCAGCAGCCAGAGATTCCGATGGTGATGGTGTGCAAGATGCAGATGATCGTTGCCCGGATACGCCGCGCAACTATGCTGTGGATGCACAGGGTTGCCCGATTCCTGTAGAGGAAGTGGCTCGTGTTGAGCTCATGGTGAATTTCGACTTCGATCGCGATGAAGTGAAGAGTGAGTACTTCGATGAAATCGAAGAAGTTGCAGACTTCATGGCGCAATATGATGACGTGGTCATCGAACTGGAAGGCCATACTGATAGTCGCGGCACAGAAGCCTACAATGAAGACCTCTCTCTGCGCCGTGCCCGCGCAGTTCGCCAGGTTTTGATTGAGCGCTTCGATGTGCAAGGCAGTCGCATCACCGCCCGTGGTTACGGCGAGAGCCAGCCGGTAGCGAGCAATGACAGCGATGCTGGTCGAGCACAAAATCGACGGGTTATGACGCTGATCGTCAAGACGCTTCAGAATTACCGACCTCGTTAATCCGTAGACGAGTACTGTATTCGCGCAAACTAACGCTGACGCGTTCGCGAGTGCAGTACTCGGTATCTCCCTAATCTCAAGCCTCAAAAAGTTCTATCCATGAGTTCGCGCCCAGCTTTTTCGCCTGTCGATGTCCGCGACAAGTCTTTGCGCTGGCAGAATGCTTCTGATGTTTCCTGGCCCAATCCTGTCACACGTGAATGGCTATGTGGTGAAGGATCATTGACGCGTTTACTCAAGCTTGCCAGTGAAGATGAGTTCAAGGTCCGGGTTATGGATGAGCGCCGCTTACAGATAGACAATGAGCAGCTGCGAAGCGAGTTTGGTCCTGTGGCTGCAGATCATCAGTTCTGGTCCCGGCAGGTGGTGCTCTATGGTCGAGACGAGCCCTGGGTCGTGGCGCATACGCTGCTTCCTGAGCACAGTGAATTAAGTGACTTGCGTCAGGTGCATTCACTGGGCGACAAGCCCCTCGGCGAATTTCTCTTTAATCACTCAGAACTGCAACGCAGTCATTTGCATTTTACGCAGCTGGACATTGACGCCTTAGGTGGCGGCTGGGGCCGCAAGAGTTTGTTCTTTCTTTTCGCCAAACCGATACTCGTGGCGGAATTTTTCCTACCTTCTGTACTAAAACTGCCTGTTCCGCACTAAATTGGTGCTGAAATCAGGTAGGGTCAACCTACTGTCAACTATTCAAGTTCGCTCAGCTACCTATACTTCTGGATAGATAAATTCTGGAACAGGGAGGCAGGGCTTCGTGTACAACTCAGAGCGTCTTGGTAGCAAGGATGAATTTCACTCGCTGGGTCAATCCAGTGGATCGGGTAACGGTGCAGTCAACATCAAGCAGATGAAGGGCAGCAAGGGGAAGAGCAAAGAACGGAACAAACAACGAAGCAAAGAATCTGAGGCAAATCTAACCAATACCTACATGCGGGATATTGGTCAGACTCCATTGCTGGATGCTGAGGAGGAAGTGAGCCTGGCGCGCAGAATTCGCTGCGGTGATGAGAGCGCCAGACAGGCGATGATAGAGAGCAATTTGCGCCTGGTAGTGAATATTGCGAGGCGCTACATGAATAGAGGCCTGCCGCTACTCGACTTGGTCGAAGAAGGAAATCTGGGATTAATTCATGCCGTAGCCAAGTTCGATCCTGAGCGTGGCTACCGGCTCTCAACCTATGCGACCTGGTGGATTCGACAAAGCATAGAGCGCAGTTTGATGAATCACGTACGCACCATTCGGCTACCGGTGCACATAGTGAAAGAACTCAATAGCTGTCGGCGCAGTGCGGGTGATCTCCGTCAGCTCAAACTGCGCGAAGCGTCGGCGGCCGAAATTGCCGAAGACACTGGCAAATCGACGAATCATGTCCATTTCCTGTTACATATGCAGGACGCCACGCAAATAGCAGAGAGTCCGGCGGAAGACGGTCCCTGTGAGTTTCTGGACAAGATTGAGTCTGTGAATGTGCCGGCACCACATGAATCGACATCGAGTGATGAGCTGCAGATGTTGCTCAAGAGCTGGATTGCCGAATTACCTGACAAGCATCGGGATGTGCTGCTCCGTCGCTTCGGCCTGCAAGGTTATGAGCCCGATACGCTTGAAAACGTTGGTGCTGCTGTCGGCCTTACGCGCGAGCGAGTGCGGCAAATACAAGTGGAGGCGCTTGACGAGCTGCGCGCAATTTTCGGCAGAGAGGGCTTGGGTAAAGATGTTGTTCTGGCTGACTATCGAGAACCTGCTTGATTAAGTCTCGAATTGACTCGTCGAAATGACTCGCTGAATGAATCGGAAAGCCAAGCCCGACTTGAAGCAGGGCCGGTGCTGCATTATGCTTGCGCCCCCGATTGGCAATGCCAAGCAAATAAAACCCACACAAACCTGAAGGCGAGCAGGCAAACCCGTGCAATTTTCTGGCAACAATGGCGCTCTCAAAGGCAAGCTGGTGATCGATCTGTCCAGAGTGCTCGGTGGACCTTATTGTTCGCAAATACTAGGTGATCATGGCGCGGAAATCGTCAAGATTGAGCCGCCCAGAGGCGATGAGACCCGTGATTGGGGGCCTCCCTTTCATGAATCGGAAGGTGAGAATAGCGCGGCCTATTTTGTCGGCGTGAACCGCAACAAGCGTTCTATGGGCCTCGATCTCACCAAGAGTGAAGGCCGAGAGGTGTTGCTTCGGCTGCTGGAAAAAGCCGATGTGCTTTTGGAGAACTATAAACCGGGCACCATGGAAAAGTGGGGACTGGGCTATGAAGACGTGCTCCGGCACAAATTCCCACAGTTGGTGCATTGTCGCGTAAGCGGGTTCGGGAGCGATGGTCCCTGGGGAGGATTCCCGGGATACGACGCGATCATACAGGCCATGGCCGGTTGGTTCAGCATCAATGGCGAAGAGGGGAGCGCACCCACTCGGCTCGGACTTGCTGGCGTCGATATGGGTACCGGGCTGTATTCAGCCATTGCCATTCTTATGGCATTGCTGGAGCGCGAGCGTTCGGGGCAGGGGCAGTATCTGGATATGACGCTCTATGATTGCGCGGTGTCTCTAATGCACCCTCATATCCCTAATTACAATTTCTCAGGCGACATTCCCGGCCCGACCGGTAACGCCCATCCCAACATCAGTCCCTACGATACGTTTAAAACCGGGACGGTGGATATCTTCATAGGCGCCGGGAACAACCGGGCCTATACGAAGCTTTGTGTCGAGATCGACCGGGAAGAGTTAATAAAGGACCCCCGATTCCTGAATAACATCGATCGTGTGCAAAACAGGGACGAATTGAAGCAGGAAATCGAGGCCAGCCTGGCGAATATGAACGGCGAAGATCTCTGCAATATCCTGGCACGCGCTGGTCTCGCTGCAGGGCCGATCCACAATACACAACAAGTCGTCGACCATCCTCATACTCACCATCGGCAGATGACCATTGAGAAGGACTGGTACAAGATGACGGGGACACCCATCAAGCTTTCGCGAACACCGGGCTCAGTGCGCCATCTCCCGCCTAATTTCGGGCAGCACAGTCAGGAACTCCTTAAAGAATTCGGTTTCGATAGCGATGAAATCCAGGCCCTGCTGGATGCCGGGGCAGTCCTGGAAAATCGTCAGCAATAAGCATTTCACGTTACTGTGTAGCTGTTTCCGCAGTAGGGAAATCAGCTGATCTGTCTGGGTAACACACCCAATTCCTCTATTCTCACTCTCTAGCTTGATCGTTTTGTTCGGTTAAGTCTCTGTTATTCCTCGAAAAACAAAATTTGTTGAAAAAACTTGTTGTGTGTTGCTGATGTGGTGTTATAGTTGTGTATAACACTAACGCAGCAACAGAGTTATTGTGGAAATTACCTGGAACAACAAAGAGCCAATTTACCTGCAGCTTCGTGACCGACTGGTCGCGTTGATCATGGATGGTGTCTTGAAAGAGGGCGATGCCTTGCCTTCTGTGCGTCAAATCTCTAGTGAGCAGCGCATTAACCCAGTGACGGTTTCCAAAGCGATTCAAATGTTGGTGGACGATCAGTTGGTGGAGAAAAAACGAGGCTTAGGAATGTATGTTGTCAACGGCGCAAAGAACAAACTCGCAACCGAGGAACGTACCCGCTTCCTCACCGAAGAATGGCCACAAATCGCAGAACGAATTGAGAGACTTGGGCTTGAGCTTAATGACTTGCTTGGCCAATCAACGGATTGATCGAGCGAAGATTCTGGGAATCAACGATGACTGATATCGTAAGTGCACAAGGTCTGCGCAAAACCTACGGTAGCTTCAAGGCTCTCGATGGGGTAGACCTGAACATACCCACCGGCGCCATCAGTGGTCTGATCGGACCCAATGGCGCGGGTAAAACTACCACTCTGAAGGCTATTATCGGACTGTCGGATGTGGATGGTGAGTTACAGGTTGCAGGTCGTGACCCGCGCACCGCCAGACACAAGCTCATGGAAGAGGTTTGCTTTATTGCCGATGTGGGCATTCTCCCGCGCTGGCTGCGTGTGAATCAGTTGGTGGATTATGTGGAGGCGGTTCACCCCAAGTTTGATCGTGCTCGGGCGGAAAGCTTTCTCGCAACAACGGATATTCCTCCACGCAAGCGCATCAAGGAACTGTCCAAAGGCATGATTACGCAACTTCATCTCGCTGTGGTCATGGCGATTGATGTCCGCCTGTTGGTTTTGGATGAGCCCACGCTCGGCCTCGATATCGTCTATCGCAAGGAATTTTATGACCGGTTGCTGAATGATTTTTATGACGGCGACCGCACTATCATTATCAGCACCCACCAGGTTGAGGAAATCGAGGCACTACTCTCCCATCTGATTTTCATTAACAAGGGCAAGATCGTTCTTAACTCAATGATGTCCGACCTGGAAGAGATCTATACCGATGTCTTGGTTGAGCCTGGTAAAGAGGCGCAAGCAGAAGCATTCAATCCAATCAGCAGACGGAGCACACTGGGCAAGCAGTGCCTGACTTTCGAAGGAGTAGACCGCTCCCAGCTTGCCGGATTGGGTGAGGTTTACACGCCAAGTGTTGCCGACTTGTTCGTAGCGAAAATGCGCGAGGAAAAAAATGGATAATTTCAGACTCATGCAGTTCTACGCGCTCTTGAAGAGAGAAGTGTTGGAGCACACAACGTTGTTTATTTTCGCTCCTCTGATTCTGGCCACAATTCTACTGTTAATCATGATCTGGGGGCTGAATCTCTTACCTGGAGAAGAGGTCGCTATTGGCATCGAATACCTGGCTATCCTGTTCGATGGCCTTTCGCCAACGGAAATGGCGCCGGTGTTCATGGGCCTGGCGGTACCTTTTTTGATCGTTTTGGCCATTTGTACACTGGTCTACCTGTTAAGCACGCTATATCAAGATCGCAAGGACGCGAGCGTGCTGTTTTGGCATTCGATGCCAGTTTCCAATTTGCAGACGGTGCTTTCAAAAGTTTTTGCTATTGTCGCCGTCGCACCAGCGTTTTATATGGCAATTCTCTTTGCGCTGTATTTGGTCATGGTAGTTTGGCTGAGCATTTTAGGGGCTAGCTACGACGTTCAGGTTGCAGGTCTTGGTTATATGTTCATGGCTGCGGTGACGAGTTTGATGCTGGTTTATTTGTCGGCGGTAGTCGCGGGCCTGTGGTTGTTGCCAACGATGGGATGGTTAATGCTGTTCTCCAGCTATGCATCCAGGGCGCCTGCAATGTGGGGATTGGGTGTTTTCTTTGCCTTGCTGTTTCTTGAGGAATTTCTCTTTAGCAGTCAGTTTCTGGCGAATTGGGTAGAGAGTCGCTCCAATCCGGCTCAATACATTATTCTCAGCTTCTCGGATGTGCTGGACCGGCTGTTCAACTATGACATGCTGTTCGGCATCATGGTTGGTTCGATTCTGCTGAGTGGCGCTGTCATCATGCGTCGATACACTGACTAGGAGTGCGTCATGGACTTTATTCGGAATATTTTGCTGCGCAATCGACACTCGGTGATGACGACTACGCTGACCATCTACATTCTGGTGCTGGTTATCGAGGGTGCAGTAACCGGCAGGGAAGCACGGGTAATTAACCTGGAGAACCCTTTCTTCGATCTCAATATCGCTGATTTCGATGAGTTTCGAGAGCATCGCTCGGACGCCGATGATGACCTCGATGATGAAGAGGACGATAATTAGCGTATCGGGCGGAAATAGCTGTTGACAGGATTTTCAATCTCACCTACAGTCCCGACCTGCCCAAGTACGGGCTTCAATGAGTTTTTTGTAATGACCACAATGTACGCATCAGCAATCGATTTTCAGGCGGCAGCTACTGCAGCGGCGCGCCGTGCGGCGCGTGCATCTTCTTCGAGCGGAGAGCTGTGGTTTTAAAGACTTAATAAATCGAATCCAAAAAAACCTCTAAGCGTCTCCGACCTTAGAGGTTTTTTTTTGCCTGAATATTTGTTCCGGCCGTTTTTGGACTGTTATTGGAATTAACCGTTATGGAAATACAAGCGATCGAATCTGCGGCATTTGCTGCGTGGCCTGCGTTGGAAGAACTGAATACCCCTATGGGTATTCTGCGCTACGACAATGGTATCAGTCGCCGAACCAACTCCATGAACCCGTCGTATGCGCGCACATTCGATCCAAAACAGGTCATAGCAACAAGTGAGTGTTTCTTCGCAGAAAGGTTTCAGCCCTCAATCGTGAGAGTGCTCGCTACCAGGCAGCACATTTCACCCAGTCACTATTTGCTGGACACGATGCTTGGTGAAGCCGGCTATTCCCTGGAATCACCAACTAGGGTCATGTGGCTGGATATGACCGCTGAACCCGGTGCAGGAACAAACTCTGCAGCAAGTTTGTCAGTGGGCATGGGGCAGTGGCTTGTTGCGTGGCGAGAGTTAAAAGCACTGACGCCAGAATCCTTCCGGGTCCATAAGCAATTACTGGCGAGAATTAAAGGACAGACATATTTCGCGCTGCGCTGTGATAAAGAAGACCGGCCTGTTGCTGCTGCGATGGCGGTAGTTTGTGGTGCCTATCTTGGTGTTTACGGCGTAGTAACGGGAAAGACAGCGAGACGCCAGGGCTATGCGCAGAGCATGCTGGGTGAGCTGCTTTTCTGGGGGCAGGGTCAAGGTGCCAGGTATGCCTACTTGCAGGTTGAAGAGGCGAATACTGCCGCAATCCATCTCTATGAGAAATTCGGATTTAAGGAGGCTTACAGTTATTGGTATCGCTGTAAGCCGTTGTCAGCGCTATTAGTGGGCAGCGTCAAGAGAATTACTAACAAGCACGAGTCAGAGGAGACAAGATCGTGAACACCATAGCAATTGAAGACAGTCTGGGAATCCAATTTTGCAAGCGCCTGCCGTTGGTAGTTGCGGGAGGAGCGGGTAGCCAGGTTTGGGATGCGGCAGGTAAAAAATATCTGGATTTTACTTCTGGCTGGGGAGTGACCAGTCTGGGTCATTGCCATCCCGCACTGTCTTCTGCAATTGCTGAACAGGCAGCAGTACTGACTCAAAATCCAAATTCCGGATTCACCTACTCGCCAGTTCGCGCTGCGCTCATGGAGAAGCTGGTGCCGTTACTCCCGGCGCCATTGAGCCGTGTCTATTTCGTTAACAGCGGTGCTGAAGCAAACGATGTGGCAATCAAAATGGCGCGTTTACTCACTGGGCGTACTACAGTTGTTTCAACAGAGCAGTCTTTTCATGGTCGAACCCATAACACTCTATCGGTTTCTACCAGTGCCGAATCAGCGCAACGATTCCAGCCGCAGCGTGCGGACACCAAATTTGTGCCTCACGGAGATCTGTCTGCAATGCAAGCGATGATCGATGCAGATACCGCAGCGGTTATTGTGGAGCCGATTCAAGGTGAAGGGGGAGTTCGGATTCCTGATGATGGCTATCTTGCTGAAGTGAGCGCTCTGTGCAAGCAGCATGGAGCGCTGTTGATCATTGATGAGATTCAAACCGGACTGGGCCGTACCGGAACCTTGTTCGCTATCGAGCAGTGCAAACCAGCGGTAATGCCTGACATGCTGACCATGGGTAAGGGGCTTGGGGGCGGCTTCCCGATTGCAGCGCTTGCTATGAGTGAAGACTGTGCTAGCAAGGTGAGCAAGGGAGATCATGGCGGTACTTACTGTGGCAACCCACTGGGCTGTGCCGCAGCATTGGCTGTCCTGGAAGAAATGCTTGCTCAGGATGTTGTTTCTTCGGTGCAGAGAAATGGTGCTGTACTCGGCCGGCTGTTGGCAGAGCTGAAGCAGGAATTTCCCGGGCTGATCACTGAAATTCGGGGTAGGGGCCTGATCTGGGCGATGCAGCTCGACAATGATCAGAAAGTGGACTTGCTCACCACTGCGAGTATGGAGCAGGGGCTACTGATTACGCCCACCAGAAATGCCATCATTCGCCTGCTGCCCTCGCTTCTGGTCACGGAAGCTGAAATCAGTCAGGCAGTAGACAAGCTGCGTCTGGCTTTGGCATCTGTGCGTGCATCTGAATTTGCGTTAGACTGCTCCACGCACACAAGCCTCACGGCCTGATGACGGCAGCGTCTGAATAGTGAGGAATCGCGCGCTATCAAGAGCCAACAAGAGCCAGACAGCAGATTCCAGAAAGTTTCACACCATGCCCAGTCAAAGGCAGGCTCCAGAGCCTGCCTTTTTCGTTGGTTCAGCGCTTGTAGAAAATCAATAAGAAGGATAAAGCCATGCGCAATACCCGAGTCCTATTTGCCAAGCGCCCGGTTGGCGAGCCCGATGACGAGTGCTTCCGATTCGAACAGGCAGATGTGCCTGAGCTGGCCGAAGGGCAGATTCTCATCAAAGTCTGCTGGCTATCACTAGATCCCTATATGCGTGGTCGCATGAATGACGTCAAGTCTTATACGGCGCCCATGGAAGTAGGTGATGTCATGATCGGTGAAAGCGCCGGCATCGTCCTGCAATCGCGATCTGAGAAATTTGCTGTCGGCGATAGAGTCACGGCCCATATGGGTTGGCAAACCTTGATTGTTGCCAACGATGATGAGCCGAGATTGATGAAGGTTGATCTGGCCAATGGCAGTTTATCAGCCCATCTGGGCGTGGTAGGCATGCCGGGGCGTACGGCCTATTTTGGTCTCACAGAAGTCGGCAAACCAAAAGCGGGCGAAACTCTGGTTGTCGCCGCCGCTTCAGGCGCTGTGGGCTCGGTGGTTGGGCAACTGGCCAAAATCAAAGGGCTTCGGGTCGTCGGGATTGCGGGCGGACCCAAGAAATGTCGCTATGTAAAAGAAGAACTGCACTTCGATGCCTGTGTCGATTACAAAGCAGGAAACCTGGACGCCGATCTGGCGGCAGCCTGCCCTGACGGTATCGATGTTTATTTCGAAAATGTCGGTGGGACTGTCACCAGAGCTGTTGCGCCATTGCTTAATCCGGGAGCACGGGTCCCAATCTGCGGCTACATCTCGCAATACAATTCAGACGATATCAGTAAGGCGGAAACCCCTTTCGATATTCTCAAGGATCTGGATCCGCTTCCTGAGCATCGCTTCTTCGTCGTAACAGAATGGATGGATCGTTGGGTTGAAGCGACTCGTCTGTTGGGAGGCTGGGTGCAGGAAGGTCGAATCAAGTTTCGCGAAAGTATAGGCGAAGGGCTTGAGAATGCGCCTGAGTATTTCCGCGGCATGCTGAAAGGCAAGAATTTCGGCAAACAATTGATCAAGATTGCGGACGAAGACTAGTGAGCGATTCAGAAAACTTTGCCATCGCCGACTTGTTCTCGCTCGCTGGTAAAACGGCATTGGTCACCGGAGGATCAAGCGGTATTGGCCTGAATATCGCCAAAGGTTTATTGCAAAATGGTGCTCGTGTCCTCATTGCTTCACGCAAGCAAGAAAAGTGTGACGTGGCGCTTAAAGAGTTGGAGCCCCTTGGCGATGTGGCAGCCTTTGCTGCCGATATCACTATGGCGGAAGATCGTGCTCTGCTGCTGGAGTTTTGCGGCGAACGGCTCGGGAGTCTTTCTTTGCTGGTGAATAATGCCGGATCCAACTGGGCGGCAAAATTGAGTGACTATCCAGATGACGGATTCGAGAAAGTCGTCAATACCAACCTGAACGCAGTTTTTTCACTTACCCGTGACGCCATACCACTGTTGGAGCTGGCTGCCAGTGAGCAGGACCCGGCCCGCATCATCAATATCGGCTCCATGGATGGCTTACAGGTGCCAATCGTGCAGCGCATTCCGACCTTTGCTTATTCTGCGTCCAAGGCCGCCTTGCATCATCTGACCCGCACACTGGCGGTTGATCTTGGCCCAAAAAATATTACCGTCAATGCTGTTGCTCCCGGTTTTTTCGAATCACGCATGACAGACTTTGTCTTCGAGAAATACCTGTCTGATATCGAAGACGAATGTCCATTGGGTCGTATCGGTCAGGCGAAGGAACTGGTTGGCGTGGTTGCCTATCTCGCATCACAGGCAGGGAGCTATACCAACGGCACAGTTATTCCAGTAGACGGTGGCACCAGTGTGTCCAAGGGTCGCCGCCCCTGGATGGAAAACTGAGAGCCGCGTTACAGAACACACAACACTTAGAAAAATAGAGAAGCAATAGGGGAGACCGCAATGAGCTTATTTAGCCTGGAAGGCAAGGTGGCGTTGATCACTGGATCGACCAAAGGAATTGGTAAAGCAATCGCCGAACAAATGGCGCGTCATGGTGCCAAAGTAGTGATTTCAAGCCGCAATCAGGATGCCTGCGATGAGGTCGCGGCAGCCATCAGTGCAGAGGGTGGCGAAGCCTTGCCCATCGCCTGCAACATCAACTACCCCGAACAGTTACAAGCGCTGGTCGAAGCGACAATTGCCAAGTGGGGCAAGATCGATACGCTGGTGTGTAATGCGGCGCTCAATCCGTTTTTTGGGGCATCGCAAGATATCCCGGATGAAGCCTTCGACAAGATCATGCGCGCCAACATTGGCAGCGTGCACAAGCTGTGTCAGCTGGCACTGCCTGGAATGGCCGCGAATGGTGGCGGAGCTGTGGTCATCGTATCTTCCATCGGAGGACTTAAGGGTACCGACAAACTGGGCGCCTATGCTATTTCCAAGGCAGCTGATATGCAGATTGCGCGCAATCTGGCGGTGGAGTGGGGCAAAGACAATATCCGGGTCAATTGCATCGCCCCAGGCCTAATTCGAACAGATTTCGCCAAAGCCCTGTGGGAGAACCCCGAAATCTACGAAGCCACAGTATCCAAATACCCCCTCCGTCGCATTGGCGAACCCGATGAAATTGCTGGCGCGGCTATTTTTCTCGCGTCAGATGCCGGTAGCTTTACGACAGGTCAAACCTTCGTCATCGACGGTGGTGGTACAATCGCGGGCTGAACCGACTCCGCCTGGCTGAATTGCAGGAAAACACTTGCAGCACAGATAAAGAGCAAAGCTTGGTACAAAAATTTGTAGAAAGCTCAAGAGCAAGATCAAGAAACGAAAGGATTTATTAGAGATGAATTTAGGACTATCGGAAGAAATGGTTGCGATTCGCGAGAAAATTCGCGCATTCGTAGAAGAGAAAGTAGAACCCGTGCAGGCGGAATATCTTGCTGAAGTCGCTGTGGGCGACCGCTGGTCTCATACTGAGCGTCAGGAAGAGATCATGCAGAGTCTCAAGCAAGAGGCCAGGAATCAGGGCCTGTGGAATTTCTTCCTTCCCGAAAGCCAGGGCGGTGCTGGGATCAGCAACCTGGAATATGCCCATCTTGCGGAGATCATGGGTCGTTCAAGGCTCGCGTCCGAGTCGTTCAACTGTAGCGCCCCTGATACCGGCAATATGGAAGTGCTCGAGCGCTATGGCTCGGAAGAACAGAAGAAGCAATGGTTAGAGCCCTTGCTTGCTGGCGAGATTCGCTCCGCCTTTGCGATGACTGAGCCAGGTGTCGCGTCTTCCGATGCAACCAATATCAGCACCTCGGCCGTGCTCGATGGTGATGAATGGGTCATCAGTGGAGAGAAGTTTTATATCTCGGGTGCAGGTGATGCGCGCTGCAAGATCATGATCGTGATGGTGGTTACCGATCCAGAAGCGCCGAAACATAACCGTCAGTCGCAAATTCTAGTGCCCATGGACGCTGAGGGCGTGGAAGTGGTTCGACCAATGGAAGTATTCGGTCACGATGATGCACCTCACGGTCATATGCATATCAAGTTCCACAATGTCCGTGTTCCAGAAAGTAATATCATACTCGGCCGTGGTCGTGGTTTTGAGATTTCCCAGGGCCGATTGGGGCCAGGTCGAATTCATCACTGCATGCGTTCTATCGGTGCGGCGGAGAAGGCTCTGGATCTGATGTGTCAGCGTTCCCTGAGCCGCGAGGCGTTCGGCAAACCGCTGGCAGAGTTGGGTGGCAACTACGATGTCATCGCCGACAGCCGCATCGAAATAGAGATGTGTCGCTTGCTGGTTTATCGCGCTGCGTGGTTGATGGATACCATTGGCAACAAAGCAGCTCGAGATGCGATCTCACAAATTAAAGTCGCGGTGCCGAATATGGCTCTGCGCGTCATCGACAGGGCGATCCAGATGCACGGCGCAGCAGGTGTCAGTCAGGATTTTCCTTTGGCAGCGTTGTGGACGAGTCAGCGTACGCTGCGTCTGGCTGATGGCCCGGACGAGGTTCATCGTCGCGTTATCGCACGTAAAGAGCTCGCGAAGTACAGCTAAGGCTTGGTAAAGCGCTTTATAAAAAATGGGAACTTCGGTTCCCATTTTTTATGGTTATCGAGATCGATCGTGCGGCAGTAAACCGCCAGGAATTGAATAGGGTATGAGCGAAACAGTAGCTGTTGTTATTCCGGCATTTAATCGTGCTCACACTCTCAAGCGTGCGCTCGACTCTGTCTTCGGGCAAACACGTATGCCCGATGAGGTGATACTCGTGGATGATGGCTCCACTGATCATACTCAAGAGCTGTCGGCACAGTACCCCGAGTTGCACTATCTCCAGCAGCCCAATCGTGGCGTCAGCGCTGCGCGCAATCTGGGTGTAAAGGCGGCCAATAGTGAATGGGTGGCTTTTCTGGATTCGGATGATGAGTGGCTACCGCAAAAACTCGAAAAGCAAATGCAGTACTGCACGAATCAACCTCAGTTTCCGCTCATTCACAGTGATGAGATCTGGATTCGTAACGGTGTTCGGGTCAATCAGATGGATAAGCACGCCAAAGCGGGTGGGGACATTTTTGCGCGCTGCCTGCCACTTTGTGCGATCAGCCCCTCGGCAGCCGTGATGCGCAAGAGTCTGCTTGAGGAGCTTGGCGGCTTCGATGAATCCCTACCAGCCTGTGAAGACTATGATCTGTGGTTGCGTGTGTGTGCGCACAATCTGGTGGCGTATCTGGATGAGCCCTTGCTCAATAAACACGGCGGTCATGAGGATCAGTTGTCGAGAAAACATTGGGGGATGGATCGCTTTAGGGTGCAATCCCTGGACAAGTTGCTTCGCGCGAGGATTCTCGATGCGGAAAAAGAGGTAGCGGCACGAGCAACACTTCATCAGAAATGCGCTATTCTTCTGCAAGGTGCGCACAAGCGAGAGAATCAGGCACTGATCGATGAAATCGAGTCCTTACTCGAGAGGCACAATGGTTGATTGTTATCTTTCCTGTCGTGACTTTTAACTGGAAGTGAGAGTTCTGTGAAGCCGCTATTAAATCTGCTTGTCGCACACAAACCAGAGGCGAAACCTTTGTTGTCACTCTTTGGCTTGCGAGAAGTGATGAGTGTTCCTCATCCTGTGTATTGCAACGACGAAGGACTTTGTTTGGCCGTCAGCGGTAACGGCAGTGCAGCAATGGCAGAAGCGGTTGCTTTTCTTGCGGGTCTGCAATCTGCTGAAGGGGCAGAAGGGCCAGCAGGAGTAGCAGGGGCAGCTCCTGCCTGGTTGAACGTGGGCATCGCGGGTCACGGCTCGGCAGCGGTGGGAGAGGGCGTTCTCATCAACAAGATTCAATCATCGACTGATAGTCATAACTACTACCCGACACCTCTTGCTTCTTCGCCATCGATGAGTATCAAGTTGTCTGGTCTGAAAACGGTTCACGAAATAGAGCGTGACTATCCAGAATCTGTCGCCTATGACATGGAAGGTGCAGCCTTCTGGCGGGCAGCTATTAAGTATGGTGCGCTGGATAATATTCAATTGTTCAAGATTGTCAGTGACAACCCTGAGCAGCATGTGGATCAATTCTCGCTTGATTCGATTCCTGCGCTCTTCGGGCACAACAAGGACCAGCTTCGTCTGCTCGTTGAAGGTCTGTTGCATTCCGCTGCACGCTATCGTGAACACTATGACCTGCCTGAGGAGTTGGGTTTGATTTCGGCGCAGTTCAGGCTAACAGCAACTCAACAAAGTCAGCTGAAGCAATTGCTGCAGCAGGGCACCACACTTTCCGCCCACGGTTCTGCGGCGGCCAAGGAAGAGTGGCGCGCCTGTTTGCTCAAGCTGTGTAGAACCGATAAGGATTCGCTTGGTGATGGCGCCGTTGCCTCTCAATCGACACGGGGCAAAGCAGCGAGTGCTCAGCTGCTCAAGAATCTCCGTGAAGAGATCGATCGAATGCAGTCAATCTATCGTCCGGTGATGTGACATGTTTTCGGCTATCTATATTGAGAAAGCCTTGCGCGATCACCACCGGGTGAAGGAGGTGCTCGCGCGTTGTCCGCAAGTTCCTGTGGTTGAATGTGAGCACTATGGTGAGATTTTCAATCGCAAAGGTCAGAGTTTTCGCGAGCAAAAGAAGGCACCAGCTCTCATTCTTGCAGCCAAACAGGGGCAGTGTGTGCTGCCAACCCCTGGAGGTTATGGCTTCGAAAGTGATAGCGGTTTTTATTTTTCCCATATGCTTAACTGCCTCTACGATTGCCGCTACTGTTTTTTACAGGGGATGTATCGATCCGCACACTATGTGTTGTTTATTAACTACGAAAGCTTCGCCGAGCAGTTGCAACGCAGTATCGATGAGCGCCTGGCACTGGGAGAATCGCCCGTCTACTACAGTGGCTATGATTGTGATTCGCTGGCACTGGAGCCGGTGAGTCGCTTTTGTGAGTATTTCTTGCCGATATTCAGAGATAACACGGGTGCAGTGTTGGAGATCCGCAGCAAAAGTACCCAGGTACGCAGGCTGCTGGATCTGGAGCCGCTTGAGAACTGTATAGTTGCCATGAGTTTTTCATCGGAACAAGCGAGCGCCAGGTGGGAACATAAAGTACCGGTTCCGGCCAAACGTCTCGAAGCCTTGCGTCGATTGCAGGACGCTGGTTGGCCTGTGGCTTTGCGCTTTGAGCCAGTGGTTGCTGATAGAGATGTCATCGCCGAATACAGCGATTTGTTCGAGAAAGTGTTCAATGAACTGGATGCTAATAGAGTGCATTCGGTAAGTCTGGGTGAATTCAGAATGCCGGCTGGCTTTCACAAAACGCTGGTGAAGCTCTATCCTGATGAACTCTTGTTTGCCCGTTCAGGAGAGGTCGAAGAGGGAATGATGAGCCTGCGTGACAGCAGTTCAGAAATGATGCAGGCTTTGGAAAGTCAGCTCTTCAAATACATACGGCCTGACCAGTATTACCACTGTGCCTGATCTACGCTGATTATTTCGGACGAACAACACTAAAGCTATAACTGAAACAATGCATACCGAATCTAGCAACACGACTGAAGCCCAGCTGATCATCATAACCGGAGTGTCGTCCGGCATAGGATTGGCAACGGCCAGGCAAGCTATCGAACAAGGCTATTGGGTGTTGGGGATTTCCAGGCATTTCGATGACCCGCTTATCGACCACGACCGCTTTCGCTTCGAGTCACTAGACTTGGCAGACATCGACGATTTGCCAGCAAAGCTCACTGAACTGGTAGACAGTATCGACCTGCCGATCGCCGCAGTAGTCAACAATGCCGGTATTGGCAAAATTGCGTTTCTGGAGCAGCTCTCATTCGATGATTTGCAAGTCTGTATGAATACCAATTTCATGAGTCATGCCATGTTGAGCAAATCCCTGCTACCGAAATTGAAGAAGCAAGGCTATGGGGTATTACTCTTCATTGGATCGGAAGCGGCTCTTCAGGGCGCGAGGCAGGGGAGTATTTATTGCGCGAGTAAATTTGCGCTGCGTGGCTTTGCCCAGGCCTTACGTGAAGAGTGCAATCGCGCAGGAATCCGGGTCACGGTGCTTAATCCCGGGGCCACGGCAACAGCCTTTTTCGACGATCTGCATTATCGACCGGGCAATGCACCAGAGAACGCCATTGCGCCTGAACAAATTGCCGCGACGCTGATGCAGGTCATCGGGGCACCGGCCAATGCGGTAGTCGATGAAATCAATCTGTCGCCCTTGTCTCGTGTATGGGAGCGACAGTAGGCAAGCAGTCGTAACGACGCCCGGCAAATCAAGGAGTTACTGCGACAATCTGTCGCGGTCATAGGGCGTTCTCACGCTTGGCGAACCCAACTGCGATTGCGATAATATTCACATTGCGGTGATCGGTCACAGATTCAGGAATCCAGGACGTTCACCACTCGGGCAGACTCAACCTGGGGCCTTCAATGAAGTGCCCGTCCAAGGAGTTCAACAATGAAGACAATGCAAAATCTGGTCTGCAAGGCCTTACTGGCTGCAGTTCTCTTGTTCCCGATGCAACTCCTGGCTCACACAGGCTTGAAGACATCGAATCCGGCAGACGGTTCGACACTGCAAGCCGCGCCAGCCAGTATCGAGCTGGTGTACACCGCTGATGTGCGTCTGATTCGAGTGGAAATTACCAGCAACGGTGAAAAAGTGGCCACTGGCTTTCAACCCAGTACAGAAACAGCCGCTAGCTATACTGTCGCGACACCAGGGCTAGGTGATGGCAGCTATACAGTCAATTGGGCTGTCATCGGTGGCGATGGTCACACCGTCAGTGATTCATTCAGTTTTTCCATCAGTTCCTCTGTAGCGGCGGTTCAATAGTGCCTTGAAGGCTGGGCGAAAACCGTTCTTTTCACTAGCTTGATCTGATAACTGAGCCTGCGATCGATACTTGATCGCAGGGCGTCGTCGTCAGTCAGTCTCGAACACGCTACTATTCCTCTTCATGTCCTCCATGTCTTTTGTCTCACCTAACAGCTGGGAGCTAATCAGTCTCATCTGCAAGCTGGGCCTGTATCTAGGCCTTTGTGCGCAGGCGGGTTGCCTGGTGAATCTCGCTTTTTATAACGATGGTAGCCGTCGAACTACACAGGGATTGCTGCGCTATGGATTGTTGGGCTCAGTACTGGGTTTCAAGGCCGTGCTACTGAATTATCTCGTGCAGGTGGGCATGATCAATGCCAATGGTGTGGCCGGTATGTTTGATTGGGCAATGATTCAGCTGTTGCTCGATACTCCCCAAGGAGAGAGCACTTTGTGGCGCTTGCTTGGTTTTACCCTGGCTCTGCTCACCGCGGTCTGGGCTTTGCAGTTTCTCGCAGGCTTGCGTAAACCGCCCACCAGTCAACAGATGAGATTGATACTCTTGCCGCTGATTTTTGCGCTGCTTATTCAGGCAGGAAGCTTTCAGATGAGTGGCCATGTTGCCGTACTGGGTACCAGTGGTCAGCTTGCCATCGCCTTGCATGTCATGGCTTTCGCTTATTGGATTGGTTCGTTGTTGCCGCTGTACTGGTTGAGCCTCCATCAATCGGGAAAGCAGCTTCAGTGGCATATGGCGCGCTTCGGTGACCACGCTCGATTGATACTCCTTGTGTTATTGCTGGCGGGTGGGCTCATGCTCTGGCAGTTATTGCACTCACCATCGGAGCTTCTACAGACTCCTTATGGGCTATCCCTGTTGCTGAAATTGTTGTTGGTCGCTGGACTGATGGCAATCGCAGCACACAACCGTTTTGCTCTGGTGCCTCAGTTGGTTCCAGCTCTGGAATCAGACACTACGCAGTCCGATGCAGCGCGGTTAAGGCTTCGGTCTTCCATCAAGATGGAAATGCTGCTGGCTTTAGCAATTCTGGCCGTGACGGCCTACCTGTCTACGTTGGTAGGCCCGATGGATCACGCCTAGTCAGTTTTAGACGGCACTGAGTACAGAATCGGCCACGGCGAGGAGTTTTGCTTTGGGCGCTGCAGCCGAATTCGCCGGAGTGTGAGGGGAAGGAGTGTGAGGTTGAGCAGAAGGAGCAAACGTCAGGCTCGACTTCGGTGCGTTCTCACTACCCGGCTGCACGGCATCTTCTATCAATCGGCTCACTTCCAGGGTGTGCAGATTCAGGCTGAATAATTCCTGCTGCTGTTCCAGTCCGCTCTCATGAGCATTGATGAGTGCTGCGGGCGCGGCAGAGGTTTCTCTGACGAAAAGCAGGGCATCCCCAAGTGGTGACCAGGTGAGTCTGCTTATTTCACAGGGGCCCTGAAACAGCATCGCGGGCTCTTCTTCGCTCTCCAGATTACCGAGATAGATCGATGATCCGGCGACATCGTGCTTGATGAACGCGAAGCGCTGGCCATCTTCGGCGAACACTGGTCGCTCATAGTTGCTGAAGGGATTACTGTCTGTCCAGGCAGCACTCAGGCTGATTTCGCCGCCGAATAAGGCTAACTCGCCATTAACCAGTTCATCCTGCAACACTGGTAACGAAGGTGTTGTTTGAGAATCAGCCTGGTTATGCGGCATCGAATTGGCGGCCAGGAGGCCAGGCACGGCCTGCGGGTCTTGATAATCGAAACTGGCAGCGATGGTCAGGCAAATACTGAGTGCAGCGGCTGTGCTCGCTGCCGCCAGCGGCTGCTGCAGAAATCCCCACACGGTATCCATGGTGTTCGACTTGCCAATTCTCACTCCGTTGGGAGACACGGACTTGCCCGTGGCGAAGGCGGTCGAAGCGTGCATACTGATTCTGGCAGGCAGAGTAGCAGGAATATCGACGGCAACGCTCAGCAGATAGCCACGCTTGGGCACAGTCTGAATGAAGTCGCAGGCAGCTTGCGCAGAGTTTTTGCTACTGCTGAGGTGCTTGCGAAGCTCGGATACAGCGCGTGTCAGTGAGTTCTCATTGACGATGACATGGGGCCACAATTCCGCGACCAGTTCGTCTCTGGACAGGACCTCGCCCTGGTTTGCAGCGAGGTAGCAGAGCAATTTCATCAAGCGCGGCTCAAGGTGAATGCAGCACTCACTGCTGGATGCATCGCTGGACTGGATTTCATTGCGTGCCGGGTCCACAGTCCAGTTTGCCAGGGTAAAAGGGCTGGATAGTGCGCTCTCTCGTCGCAATGATCCTGTGACTGTTTCCTCTGTGTTAGCGGATTCTGTCATGTTGCTCACCTGCTTTTGCTCACTCTGGATGTTGCTGTTCTTGATCAAGAAAAAATCCTTTTTAACAAATGCTTACAATGCATTTCTAAGGTGCTTTTGGCGATGTGCGCGGCCAGTAAGCTAAGAGAATGTGGTCGGAGAATCAGTTTTTCAACACCAGGAACTCACTAGTGCTGAGCTGTGTCTCATTCTCGCTTGCTCTGTCTTTCTGCCTCTCATCCTGTTAGGCGAATAGTGACCATTAGACGTCGACCGACAGGCATTTGTTTACATGACCTGACTCTTCCCTCAACGTTTTCTCTCAGCAACGCAGGACTGGCGCAGCTTCTATTGCTCTTGATCGGCGACTCTACCCTAAAGTAGAACCGAACTGAGGTCATTTTCTCCATCTGCAGCTTTTCTGGACATAAAGTTCACCGCAATTTCAGGTTATTCACCGACCAGCTCCCTATATTTCGATCATACCCAGCCGGAAATCGGCTGTTTCTTGTTGATTAGCAGAAGTATTCAGAGGTGACTGAGTGATGCATTACAAGATAACTCTTCCAAACCTGAGCAGCGTAAAAAGCCTGATAAATCTGAAGTCTTTCGTAGTGCTAGGCAGTTTGCTGTTTACCTTCCATGTCTCCGCCATCAGCGAGGAAGCCAAGGCGCAGGGATTGCCTAGCCTGGCACCGATGCTCGAGGGAGTAACGCCTTCAGTGGTCAGTATTCGCGTGGCGAAAACACTGCCAACCTCGTCCCGGTATTTCTATAACGGTGATGAGCTTCCGGAGGAGCTGCGCCGCTATTTTCCTCGTGCACCACAATCGGAAGAAGATTACACGCGGCCTTACGCGGCCGGAGCGGGTTCCGGCGTCATTGTGGATGGCGATCAGGGCCTGATCGTTACCAATCATCATGTGGTCGATAACGCAGCCACTATCACCGTTCAACTTCATGACCGCCGCATAGTGCAGGCAGAACTGCTGGGCAGCGACCCCAATACCGACATTGCTCTATTGCGCGTGCAAGCTGACGGCCTCACCGATATCCAGTTTGCAGACGCAGATACTGTTGCAGTAGGTGACTATGTCGTCGCAATCGGTAATCCATTTGGGATTGGCCAGACGGTCACGTCCGGCATTGTGAGCGCATTGGGAAGGAGTGGCCTCAACCGCAACAACTACGAGGATTTCATTCAGACCGATGCAGCCATCAACATGGGGAATTCCGGTGGTGCCTTGGTGGACCTGGAAGGCAATCTCATTGGCATCAATACCGCAATCATCAGCGGTAGCGGCGGCAGTAACGGTATCGGCTTCGCGGTGCCGGTGGATATGGTGTCTTCAGTATTGGCCCACCTGGAAAGAGACGGTGAAGTACGTCGTGGACTCCTGGGTGTGAGTATTGTCGACCTTACTCCCCAGGTTGCCGAGAGTCTTGATCTTGATCTGGACGCCGGGGCCGTCATCACCAGCGTTATGGACGACAGTGCCGCAGAAGCGGCAGGAATCCAGCTATCTGACGTGATTGTGGAGTTGGATGGCAAACCAATCGGTAGTTCCAGGGATTTGCGTAATACCGTGGGGCTGATGAGTCGAGGAGAGGAGGTCAGCCTGCGTCTGTATCGGGGCGGCCGCAGCATGACCCTCGATGCGGTAATCGGCGGCGCGGAAGGTACAGTGCTGACAGATGAAAATGCACAAGCCCGGGACGGGAGTTTCCGCGGTGCCGAACTGCGCTCTGCCCAGACGGGAGATTCAGCATTCACTGAGACAGGTGTGTTTATTGTCTCCATTCACCCAGGTAGTCCTGTGGCCACGGCAGGTTTGCAGAATGGCGACGTCATCGTCGAGGTGAATCGCCGCTCAGTAGATGACCTGCAGCAATTCAATGAAGTCGTGGGCGATAGCGAACGCCTCACGGCAATTACCGTGTGGCGCGAAGGGCGTCGTCTTCTCCTGTTCGTTCCCTGACACAACCGGTCCCGCCGGGCAGGTGCTAATGCCTGCCCGGACTAAATTGTGCCCCCCCTTGGCCGACTTAAACACTCGTTGAGTCGGCTTTTTTTTTGCCTCCTTCTCGTTGTTCAGTGACCAACTCTATCCTGCGCTGGTCCTGCATGGATGCTTTCACCCCAGAGCGCAGCGTGATATTTTCGGAGCAGCTTCAAAACCGCCGAGTCCAGATAATTAAGAATTAGCTATTAGCAGTGCAATCAAGTAGTTACATCATTTTCCTAAAGTTGTGTGCGGTTCGCTTTCAGCGAGCATTTCCGCATGTGTCGCAGCTGTTATCCTTCGTGTCGCCACGGCGTGGGTCGGGATTCTTGCTGGCGGTCTTGCTGCTTGGTCCGGTCAGCCTCAAGGCCAGCGACGAATCTGGTATGCGGCCTGAATTCAGGCCCAACTTCAATTACAACTTCGTCGAGTTCATAAGCTGGCTGGATGCTTCCGCGCGCGATCGAGGCATACCCGGTGTGGCGCTTGGTATTGTTACCCGCGAAGGCATTCACACGATGCGTACCTGGGGTGTGCGCGAAGCGGGAACCAGCAATCGGGTAGGGGTGGATTCCGTGTTCAGAATTGCCTCTATGTCCAAGACCTTTGCCGGTGCCGCTACCGCGATGTTGGTCACTGAGCAACAGGATTCCTGGGATACTCTGCTCAGCGATTACTTCCCTTCGATGCGTCTGGGTTCTACCAATCGGTCTCAGGACATCAGTCTTAAACATGTAGTCAGTCATTCCACCGGCCTGATGCCCCATTCCTACTCGAATATGCTTGATGACGGTGTGGACTATCTCGACATCAAGAATAAGTTCAATCAGATTCCCACGGTCTGCGCCCCAGGGGACTGTTATGGCTACCAGAATGTTGTGTTCTCCCTCGTCGGTGACGTCATCGAACAAGAGAGTGGTGAGAGCTATGCGAAATATCTGGAAGAGAAGCTGTTCGTGCCGCTGGGCATGGCAACGGCAAGTGTGGGTCTGGAAGCTTATGAGCAAGCGCGCTCGGCGACCAAACCTCACCGTCGAATTCGCGGTAGTTGGCGCACAACTTCAACTAACCCAGCTTATTACTCCGTTGCCCCAGCGTCGGGAGTGAATGCCAGCCTCATGGATATGACGCTGTGGCTCCGCGCCAATCTCGGTGCTTTTCCCGATGTATTGCCACCCGAACTTCTAGCAGAAATGCACAGCCCGGTGATCGACACCCCTTATGGCAACTACTTCAATCGATGGTCGGGGCTTGAGAGAGCGTACTATGGCATCGGTTGGCGCGTGCTGGATTTTCGCGGCGTGCGTGCAGTCCATCATGGTGGCGGTGTGCGCGGTTATCGATCGGAGATGGTCTTCGTCCCCGAAGCTAACGTCGGCATGGTCTTGATGTTTAATGGTGAATCCAATCTCGCCAACGAGGTCGTTCCAACCTTCCTCAACGATCTGCTGTCTCCGATGGCAGGTTCAGCTGAGTAATCCACTGTAGAGAATTTTATGCATCCTGTTATTGATCTGTTGAAATCCCATCGCAGCATTCGCAAGTTTACTGATCAGGCAATCGAGCCGGAATTGTTTTCTGAGTTAATCAAGGCCGGACAAGCTGCGGCTACATCCAGCTTCTTGCAGGGAGCGACCGTCATTCGAGTCACCCGGCCAGAGAGCAGGGCTGCACTGGCTGAATTTGCTGGCAATCAACGCTACGTGGAAACGGCTGCAGAATTCTTGGTGTTTTGTGCTGATCTTAAGAGGCCTGGTAATTACTGTCGCGAATACAATATGGAATTCGAGGGCGATTACACCGAGCATTTCATCATAGCTACCGTAGACGTCGCCCTGATGGCGCAGTCCATGGTTACTGCCGCGGAGGCGGTCGGACTCGGCATCTGCTATATCGGTGGTATTCGCAACAACCCCGGCCCGGTTTCCAAGTTACTCGAGTTACCGAAAGGTGTGTATCCTGTGTTCGGGCTTTGCCTCGGTTATCCGGATCAGGATCCGGAGTGCAAGCCACGATTGCCCGAATCGGTAATTATGAAACAAGAGGTTTATAACGAAGAGGGCGATAAGGATGCTATCGAAGCCTACGATGCAGCGATTCAGGAATATTATCGTACTCGAACGGGTGGCGGGCACGGCACCAAATGGAGCGAACAGGTTGCGAAATTGCTCTCTGAAAAATCCCGCCCACACATGAAAGAATTTTTGGCAGGGCAGGGTTTCACCTTTAAATAAGTCTCAGGTGTTTTGGTCTTGCGCATGCGCGGGGTGAATGTGCTGCCTGGCGCCTATTCTCTGCTTCAGTACACATGTTCAGTGCTTGGCTAATTAACTATCCAGTCCGATTTCCGAAATACACCATGCATTGACGAGTGAGCGCGCATAGCTCTCCAGTCTCGGTATAGATTCTCCCCGATTGCTGGGTATAACCTTCCGCTGCTGACTCGGCAGTGAACTCAAGGAAAAACCAGTCACTCTCAATCTGTTCTGGAGATTGCACAAACTCCAGCGACCATGTTAGAGAGCTGGCCGGAACTGGTGGTTTGTCGAAATATGACAAGACAACGGGTGGCGGTATGTCAGCGATAGAAACCAGCTTCTCGGTCGCAAAGTTCTCCATATCGCTACGATGCCGAACCCACATGTCCAGACGGTTGCTGCATTGGCCTGAGAATGGCAGGCCTTTGCTGACCCAGGTGCCTTCAAAATATTCAAGAAACGCCGGGAGTCTGCGACGATGATCTGCAATCTGCATGCCTGCGTCTTTGCTCGGTGGCTGAGCTGCTGTTGAGGGTACAACGAGTTCATCTCTGCCAGTGCCGAAAGCGGCCATCGCCTGTAAACAAAGCGTTCCCCCTGAATAAACTGCGCCGGCCATTTGGGTTACGTTTTTGCCTTGTCGCTGAATTGTTGCGTCGACTTCGACTTCGCCGGCCGGAAGAGGAGCGATGAATGAGACCATCAGTGAGCGCATCGGCAACGCACTGCCCAAGGTATTGCGCATGGCGCTGACGGCGAAGGCTGCCGACAGTCCACCAAAGGCAGAGCGACCCTGTGTCCAGCTCTCGTCAAATTGAGTGGTTTTTGCACCTTCCAACAAAGGTTGCAGGAGACTGTTCATTCCCTGTTTGTTATCAAAGTCCATAGTTCAATTCTCTCTAAAGCTTCCCTTGTTGATTATGCTATCCTAGTGGCCTGCAATATCCTCAACGCCGTGTAAATTCGAGTGTTTTGCAAATGTTTAAACCAGTGCTTGAACAATTACCCAACTCGCGAGCTGAATCGATTATCAAACAGCTAGCTGAAAACCGGGTAGCAGCCGCAAGCTGCCAGTCTGACTCGTATTCGCGATTCGCCAGTCGTTTAGCGGTAATCGTGGCGAGGGGTGTATTGGTTTTGATGACGGCTTTGCTGAGCGTTTCCCTTTTTGCTCAGCATGCGGGGCACGGCGTTGCCGGGCCCGCAGCGCATGGTAACGGATTGCTGGCCAATACTGAAACTGTACCTGGTGATGATGCGGTTCTCGACTCTGCCCCGGACAGCATCGCCTTGCGATTTCCAGAGCGTGTTCGCTTGGTAAAACTAACCTTGCACACCGGGAATCGTGATTGGATTGATATCGATTTCAGATACGATCCGCGTCCGGATCAGGATTTTGTCTGGAATCTTCCTGGCTTGCAACAAGCAAGTTACTACACGGCAGACTGGGCAATCCTGGGTGACAATGATGAATTGATTCGCGGCAGCTTTAGCTTTGCTTTTGGCCCGGATGCCGAAGCCCCCTCAGCAGTACGGCGAGCACAAGAGTTACTCCTGGAACAGCGCTATGGTGACCCGTCGATACGTTACGTGGCGCCTCCACCTACCCAGATCCTGTTAGATCAGGATCAGCCGGAGATCGATCCGCCTTTCACTATTCAGCTGGATGCTGACGGCCGCCGCTAAGCCGGGTTAGTCTCTTATTCGCTCACATTCACCGTGACATACGCATCGTGGTACAGGCCGCCATCGTCGGCTCGTCCCCACAAAATGTAGGTGCCAGGTTTGTCGAACGTGGCGTTCACTTCCCAGATGCCGTCTTCCGGAATTTCCGGAGGCAACCACAGTGCGCCCCAAGGTGAGTTCGCGGAGGTGCGCGTGTCTTCCCAGGGTTTGGGTAGCGGTGGATCGATACTGACTTCACCGTCACCTCGGTAAACATTCCAGGACAGAAAAAGGCCATTGACCTTGCCCACAGTAACGCGCGTAGGTGCGCGCATCATGCGCGACTGCAACCTGTCACCGCTGATAGTGGATTCGCGGCTTGCTTCAGGTAAGCCGTCGTCAGTAATGCTGGCTCGCAGTGTTATTGCTTCGCCAACGCGAGCATTGCGTACCGGATCGCCCATAACTGTCAGTACGGGAGGCACGTTTGCACGTGATTCGGGACTGCTGGTGCCGGCGCCCAGTGAGCCGGTTTCTGAGGCGATCACCATATTGTCAACCAGATAATCCTGACGGAGTGTTGCGTAGGCCTTGCGTTCAACGCCATTGACATTAAGTGTCCAGACTAACTCTTTGTCTCCCCAGTCGGCGGGCACAGTGACTTCGAAGTTAAAGCGATTGCGACGGGGCAGGAATTTGGTTGGTTGTCCCCGATCAGCATCACCGGGTGAGAAGTGGTTGTTGTCACCAACGGGTACGAACGGAGTCTCTTCCCAATTCTCATTCATGTACCCAAACATGAAGCTAAACGTTCCATCGTCATTCTCGCGCCATCCTTCATAGGCTGGCTCTACATGCTGTCCCTTGCGATAACTTTGCGCGAACAGTGCAGGTGGGCTCAGTAGAGCTAAACAAACTAGTGCCAGGATAAAACCGAACGCGATGGTGCGTGTCATGGTGGATTGATGGTCAGAATTCTGTCGGATTGCTGCGTCGTTAATCATTGTTTTTGTTACTCGCTACAACTTCTCTGATTAGGATTGATGTCACCAAGCTGCTGGGTCTTGCTGAAATCTGCTCGTCGGCCAATTCTCAAGAGCACCGAAGCGCGTTCCTTTGCGCGGAGCTTACAGGTGAAAATTAGCATCTTTGTTGCGAGTTTTGAACGATTTCAGCACCCAATAAGCCCGCGGATGCTACGGAAAACCACGGGCTATAAAGGAGATGGAAGGGAGGGCGCAGCGCTGAAGAAAGGCCAATGAAAGGCCAATAAATGGCCGCTTGCTCATCGACTGGTTTAGCAGTTCATCTGTGACAAACGACAACTATTCCTTCATTAGCTTCCACAGATTGCTGCTGGCCAACACGGCAACAAACAGCACGATCAGGGCGAAGCTGAACCACTGCACTGCATAGAACAGATTCTGATTTACATCGATATGTACGGCCGGCCAGTGCCGAACCAGACTGCCTGGTTGATCGGCGGTAATGCGAACCTCGAAGGGAAACACGGACTCACCCAAAATGTCCTGGACGATATCGATCTCCAGGCTACGCATACGTAGCGGCCATTGGCTTGGGTCGACTTCGCTGGCAATGATGCGCGCGTCTGGCGCCGGTACAAAAATCTGACCGGAAATTTCCAGTCGGCCACTGACGGGATTCAGATAGGGTGGTGTGTCCGGAGGAAGAATGCCGGTGGTCCAGCCGCGACTAACCAGTACAAGCTCACCCGTTTCTTCCAGCCTGAACGGTGTCACTACACCGTAGCCGATCTGGCCATCAAAGAATTCGCCCGGAAGCAGGATAGTACGTTCGTTGATGAACTCACCTGTGAGGGTGATATGACGGTTCTGCAATGTGGGGTTGGCCGGAGTCAATTCGCTTGGACTGAGGTCTTGAATAGCCGGTGCGTTCTCTTGCAATTCGGCCTGGAGTGCTTCTTGTTCGGCGAGTTTCTCGGCCGCACGATCAAGCTGCCAGATACCGAGGCGCCCCAAAGTCAGAGCAGTGATGGCGACGCAGGCGGCGATGAGCCAGTTGATGCGTATGTGGAAGCTACCTAATGAATATTCTTTGCTGCTAAACATGAATCAATTTTCAATTGCGAGGGTGCGCAAGCCTTGTAACTCGGTGAGCGTGAATTTTAGTGGAGATGGACGCAGAGTGACAGTAGCGCCTGGCGACAAGGATTCTGATCTCTTAAAGACTCATTGGCAAATGCTTGCAGACAGCTGTGCACAGAGGATTAGATTGCTGAGGCTAACACCAGACACACCAATGGTAAGGAGGGCGGTAGTAGGTGATCAACCGCCCGGCAATGATGACGCCGCACCAGGCAATCAGGGATATCGCCGCCATGAGCTTTGCCGCCCCGGGGACGGCTTGGTCGTCGTCACAGTCGCGCACGATATGTGCCATCGTCAGGTAGAACAGGAGCAGATTCAATCCGGCAACAATCATGAGGCCGATCTTGCTGAGCCAGGCAGGGTTATAAAGATACTGGTCAGGCGCGGAGACGACGAAAAGAGTGCCGGTCAGCACATTTAACAAGTAACCGCCGACGCCCACGGGCACCAGGCGATGCAGTTGCCGATAGGCGATACCTCGGCCTATTCCAAGCATACGCAAATCAAAGGTGCCGACGGTACCGAGTAACAGGCACAGACCGAGATAGTGCAGAGACTCGATAGCCGGCCAACCCCACGGCGAATTCATGAAGGCATAGATACCTGAACTGACGGCGAACTGGTTGAGGGATTCGGCGATGATCATGACCAGGAATGCTTAGTAAAAGCTCGAAGCGAGCAAGATGGAATTGGTATAAGCCAGGAAGCGGCCAGCAAAAATCACCACAACCCAGAGCACAAGGAGGATTACAGCGGATGTCCGTGCGACCTTGCGACCAGTCTCGTCGGCAAGCGCCAGCCTGTAGCGCTTATAAAACAGGCAGAGCGCGCTAACGAGTGCGACCAGCTTGAGATAGAACACCGGATTAGTCAGTGCCTTGGCAGGATAGGCCAGCAGCAATGCCAGCCCCGAGGCAATGATGAAGCCCAGGCCTATATTGTGCAGTCTCACAAAGGGTTGAAATCGAAGCAGTGAAAATGCGGGTGCCAGGCCAATGAGGCGCAGCGCGAAGGCGATGTTAATGCCGACAACCGCCGCCATAGCCAGGGAGTGGATGCTGAGCGAGCTGAAAAAGGCGAAGCCCGATTCCCTTAGCCAGGTGGAGGTTGCGGTTTCTTCAAGTCTGGCAAGCAAATCGAGCAAGGCTTTCTCTCAATGATTTCTCAATGTTCTCTCTGGATTCTCTTGGATATCTGAAGAATTCTAACTGAGTTTTTTAGTGCTTCTGATATTCATTTATTGTCGTCCTTGCTGTCGCTGCAAGCAGCGCAAAGAGGTGAGTAGAGGCAAGTATGCGATGATGGCTGTGCTAGACTGGCTCGGTCTCGGCGCGGCCTCTGGCTGGAGAAGTAAAGGCCCCTAGCTAGTTAATAAAAAGACCCCTGGCGCACAGAAGAATAACAAATATCATGTGAAGGAGAGTTTTAGAAATGCTCCGTAAGAAATTGTTTATTAAAACAAAAATGAGAAAAGCAATTTCCTTTGTTGGTATGGGCTTCGTGCTTGCTCTGTTCAGTAGTCAGCTCAGTGCCCAGCAGGAGATTCCGCGGACCGCCGACGGCCGGCCTGACTTCAATGGCCTCTGGCAGGCACTAGGAAGTGCACATTGGAATATTGAGCCTCATGCAGCCGATTTTCCGCCTTTGGCCGAATTGGGCGCCTTCGGCTCGATTCCAGCCACATTGGGTATCGTCGACGGTGGCGAAATACCCTATACCGACGAAGCACGTGCCCAACAGCAAGCCAATCGCGCCAATTGGTTGAGCGCAGACCCACTGGTGAAGTGCTATATGCCGGGTGTCCCCAGGGCGAACTATCTGCCTTTCCCCTTTCAGATAGTGCAGTCACCCGAGCACCTGATTTTTGCCTATGAGTTCGCCAGCGCGAGCCGCATAGTCTATGTGGATCGCCCTGGTTTCGAGGCGCCTGTCTTCTCCTGGATGGGGCATTCCAGGGCGCACTTTGAGGGCGATACTCTGGTGATCGATGTCACTGATCAGGTGCCGGACACCTGGCTGGATCATGCCGGCAATCATCACAGCGATGCGCTGCGCGTCACCGAACGCTATACCCACATGGGGCCGAATGTTTTGCTCTATGAAGCAACCCTGGAAGACCCCAACACTTATACGCGCCCGTGGACACTGCGTCTGCCGCTGTATCGCCGCCTGGATGACAATGCTCAGCTTCTGGAGTTCAAGTGTGTGGAATTCACCGAAGAGCTGATCTACGGCGCCTACCGCAAGCAAGATGCTGATTAGACGATGGATTTACTGAGTGATCTGACAAGTATCACCTGGGCGCTAATCATCGCGATGGCGCTGTTGATCCTGTGGTTTCACGGTCCGAGTTATTCCGTGCAGACTGTACGTGCCGCTCCCTCGATTCTGACCAGCTTCGGGATCTTTGGCACTTTTCTTGGTATCGCCTTTGGCTTGATGCAATTCGATAGCAGCAATATCGAAGCCAGCGTTCCCATCATGATCGATGGTCTGGGTGTGGCGGTGTGGTCTTCGGTCACAGGGATTCTGGGTGCGCTGAGTATTCGTCTGCGTCACGCCCTGCAATCCATCAAGCAGTCGAGTCGCCAGAGCGCAGCAAAGCACGCAAGCGTTGATGACCTGAACAAGGCCATCATGGCGCTCAATGACAATCTTGATCAGTTGCGCAGTGAGAGTCGAGCGGATGCCCAGAGCCTGCTGCAGTCCAATGAGCAGTACCGGCAGGATATGGTGGCTGCGAACAGTGACGCACTCGCCCAGGCCATTGCTTCACTCATGCGCGATTTCAATAGCCGTATCGAAGTGCAGTACGGGGAAAACTTTCAGAAATTCAACGAATCCCTGGGCCAACTCCTGCAGTGGCAGCAATCCTATTCGTCCCAACTGGATGCCATGCTCAAAGCGCAGCAGTCCAGCATCGAGGTTATTCAGCACGCCAGTCAGTCCTATGAGCAAATGCTTGAACATTCCCGTGAATTCAATCGCGTCGCGGGATCGTTGGGTGAATTGCTTCGCGGCCTGGAGCAACAAACCAGCAACCTGGAAGGCTATCTCTCTGGTTTGTCAGGTTTGGTTGGGCAGGCTTCGGAAGGGCTGCCTGCGTTGTCTGACTACGTCAGCGAACTTACAGTAAAACTCAGTAGCAGCATCGAAGAAAACAACGCCAGTGTCACGAGCCTGCTCAGTCAGGCGGCACAAGATATCAGCAAGACCGTCGCAGAGGTAAACGAGGCGCTTGGCAGTTCGGTGGCCAACGCCCATGAAGGTCTGGCTGAGCGCGTGGAAGCCATGGCAGCCAAAACCGGTGCCCAGGCTCAGCGCCTTGATGAGGCCATGGAGAAAGAGCTCACTCAGGCATTGCAGACATTCGGCTATCAGCTGACAGCTCTCTCCGAAAAATTTGTCAATGACTATATGCCGCTAACCGATCGTCTGCGCGAGATTCTGCAGATCGCGGAACAGCAACTGGAAACCAAGAGCTAAATGGAAACCTCGAGCAATCAGGGTTTGGTCTCGCCAGACAACAGCGCATTCGAACAAGAGACCGAAGAGCATTGGATTGCGGTGAGTGATTTGATGAGCGGTCTAATGATGTTGTTCCTGCTCATCGCGGTGATGTACCTGGTGATCGTCGAGCAGAAAAACGACGAGATAGAGCGGGTTGTCGTGCTCTATGAGGATCTGCGTGAAGAGCTTTACGCCGATCTGCAGCAGGAGTTCGGCGCCGACCTGCCACGCTGGGGTGCGGAGCTGGATGAAGATCTGCGCCTACGCTTTACCAATACCGATTTGCTCTTTGAAGAGGGCGAGGCTGAGCTGCGAGGAGAGTTCGCGACCATTCTTGCTGATTTCTTTCCACGTTACATGGCGATTCTGTCCTCCCAGCAATACCGCGATGACATTCTGGAGGTGCGCATCGAAGGCCATACTTCCAGTTCCTGGTCGCAAGCCAGGGACAGTGATGACGCCTATCTGTTAAACATGGCACTTTCTCAGGAGCGCACGCGATCTACTCTGGGCTACATCATGGAATTGTCTCAAGTCGCTCACGAGAAGCAGTGGTTGCGCGAACGTCTTACGGCAAATGGCCTGTCATCTTCGCAATTGATCTTGTCTGATCAGGGTGACGAAGATCCAGACCTGTCACGAAGGGTGGAATTCGTTGTGGTGACTGATGCCGAGACCAGGCTTTCCACTATTTTGCAGGAGCTTCGCTAGTGGAGTTGCCAGATTTTGTCGAATTTGCGCCGTTTAATAAATTGCGCGAAAAAATGGACACGGATCAACTCGGCTATTTCGAACTCTTCGATCCTGTCATTCACTTAACCGGTAGTGAGCGCTCCGAGTTGGAAAACGGTGGTGTGCTCCGTAAACTGGATGAGCTTCGATTTCTGCCAGATAACACTCTGGCTATCAAAAATTCCCGTGTGCTGATCTATAACCCCGATGAAAGCTGGTATCGCAATCATCGGGAATTTCCGACTTATCACGTTGCACGTTGCGCCAGTCTCGAAGCCAGTATGGCTGAGCAAGCTGAGCGTGAATTTATCGTCACCACACGCATCAGTGTGGACTACGATTTATTCAAGATGCGGGAGGGTGGAGTGGTCACATTAGCCGCTCACGGCTTCGTGGTCTGCAAAGATTGTTTGCACAAGCTCCGCTATAGAGATTACGACCAGTATCGCAATCGCAAGCGTGGCTACAGTCAAAAAGTGTTGAATGAATTTCGCTTGCAGGACTTCTTCAACTTGTATCCGATGTATCCACTCAGCTTCGGTTCGCGACCGGTGAGTAGCTCAGATGACTCGGGCTAGTCCAGTCCTGGGTTTAACAAGAACAGGGGAATAAAGGGTATAAAGGGTATAAAGGGAATTCGAATCAGTCTGATTGGGCATCTCCAGGCTCTTCCATGTCTGGAAGAAATGGCGGGGTCAGGTCGTCCACACCAGCCAGTGCAAGTAGCAGCAGAAACGCCGTCTGTGGCCCGACCCAGGATTCAGTAGGAATAAACCATTCGTCAGGTGAGTGGGCGCCACCTCCGTTGCCACCTCCCGCAATAGTAATTGCCGGAATACCCAATGACATTGGCACGTTGGAGTCAGTGCTTGAGGTGCTGAGCTCATTGAGCGTCACGCCAGTTTGGTCAAAGGCCAGGGCGGCTGCTTGCACAATCGGGCTGTCAGCTGGGGTTCTGCCAACTGGTCGATCGCCAATCAACTTGAACTCAACGCTTATCTCGCCGTTGTTCCAGCGCGCGTTCTCTTCGGCTACGGCCTCAAGAGCAGCTTCCTTTGCCCGTTGCTCAAGCAGGGCCAATTGCTCTCTGTCGTTGGAGCGCATATCGATAGCAAAGACAGCGTCTGCGGCAATGGAATTAACCGAAGTGCCGCCATCCACGGTACCGACGGTAAAAGTGGTTTTGGGGTCGGCCGGAGTTTCGAAGTCGCCGATCTTGGCAATGGCTCGACCCATGGCATGAATGGCGCTGGCCATGCCAAAGGCGCCAAAAGAATGACCGCCAGGTCCGTTGAACTGAAACTCAAAACGGCGACTTCCAGTGCCAGCCAGAGTAATCCGTCGCAGGCGAACTCCGTCGATCGAAACAAAGCCGTCGATTTCTGGAAAGTCTCTGAACAACGCTTTTACGCCACGCAGATCTCCGCGTCCTTCCTCGCCGACATTGCCGGCGAAGATGATGTCGGCAACGGTTTCAATGCCGCTATCCTCAAAAGCCTGAATCACTGAAAGCAGAGCGGCAAGCCCGCGAGTATCATCGCCAATTCCCGGTGCATAGTAGCGTCCGCCGCGCAATTCGATGCTGGTATCTGTACCTTCTGGAAAGACGGTATCCAGATGAGCGGCGATTAAAATAGTCGGTCTGCTATTGGTTTGTGCTGGAAGATCGGCAGTGCCTCTGCGAATACCTACAGCATTGCCTTCGCTATCGATGTAGGCGTCTTCCAGGCCTCTTGCTTGTAACTGTGCCAGAAAATACTCGGCGCGTTCCTGCTCAAGAAAGGGAGGTGCCGGAATCTCGGTCATACGAAACTGCTCGCGCACTGTCGCTGGTTCTCGCGCTTCGATGTTTGCGAGTTCTTGCTGAACACGCTCATCGCTGGCGATGGCGGCAAAGTCAGCGGCATAGGCCTCATCAATCGAGACCAGAGATTGGCCGGGTTGTGCGGAAAGATTGAGCGACAACAGAATAGCCAGCAAGCCAACACCTGCTGTGGCGGTTCCGGACAAACTAAATGTGATTTGTGTCGCTCTGTTCGTGCTCATATTCTGGGTTGCTTGGTTTGAGAGATGGATTAAGAGCTGCTTTGAGAAATTCTTAGAGAATGCTCAACTGTCCGCATTGTACCTTATCTTTTCGAGGTTGCGGTCAATGTCGCAACGGAGCCAATAGTCGGTCGCCGATGGATGCGACGGTGGACACAAGTAGCAGCCAGGCCAGCCAGGCGAGCAACATCGCTACGTCTATCTCGATGACGAGGCCGAGAGCGAGCAAGAGCAGTGGTGTGAAATAGAATACCCCGTTCCAACGTCCAAGGAAGCTCATGCGTAATTGTTTTTGGCGATAGAGAAAATAGGAGTCCAGTACATACTGGCTGAAAGCGATAACGATGGCGACAGGCAGCCAGACTGTGATGAGGCCAGTACTTGCGACAGCAAACAGGCCGGACGTCACGAACAGAAAATCTGTGCCATGATCGAAGAGTTGTCCCTGTGCCGATGCCGTATTCATGCGACGGGCAACGATCCCATCGAAATAATCAGTCGCGATCGCGACGATAAGAACCATCAAGAGCGCTACAGAACTGCTCGTCTCCAGCTCCAGAATCAGGAGTACGAGAGGAACAATCAGAAGCAGCCGAATTCCCGTCAGCAGGTTAGCGATCATTCGGTGAAGAGTTCTCTCTGCGCGCGTCGCCAGAAGAGCAGGCCGATCAGTGCATTGAACAGGATGAAGAAATTGTGCTGTACGAATCCGAACGCAGCCATCTGGCCTTCATTGTCTGGAAACAAAACTACCCAAAACGTGATCGCTGCCGCGCGCATGGGTGTAGGCACGGCGGCGGCGAAAAAGATTACTGGCAAGTAGGGCAGCAGTGCCAGCACCGAAGCCTCGACGCCGAACAGATTTAATGCGGTAGTGTAGACGACGACTGCTGCGAGCAGGGCTGGAGAGCGCAATAGAAAGAACGCGCCATAGTGCCAGGGTTTGGCCTGACGAAACGCCGCCAGAACACGTTTCTCGCGAAACTGGTTATCGGGCAATATTGTGCCATTGAAGTACAGCATCCAGAGAATCAGAAAAATGAATGCGCTGATACTGATATAAGGCAATATCTGGAAAACTTCGGGTAGTTCAGTTCCGCTAAACAAAAATCCGGCCGTCGCCCAGATTAGCAGGTAAAAGATTTCACAGAACATGATGAACAACATCACCGAGCCAACTTCCCAACCTGGAACCTTGTCGCGCTTGTTCAGATAGTAGGCCATGGCGCCCTTGCCAATCTGCTCATTAAAAATCGAGATGATGTAGGCGCTGGCACGGATGGGCAAAATATCCCGATAGCGTATTGGTGCCAGAAACCAATTCAGCGCCCGTGTGACTACCAGGGTGTCGATGAGGAAGTAAAACAGGGAGTAGGCCATCATTAAGCCAAGCCATGGTAGCCAGGCAACATTGGCAAAGACCTCGGTCATGTACGCGGTGAGACTCAGCCCTTCACGCATTGCCGCACCATTGAGCCGGTAATACAGATAGGCAAAGCAGAGTGCAGTAATAATCAGAAAAACAATCCGGCCGGCAGGATTTTTTTTCTTCGCTGTTGTGCTTCCTGCTTCTTGACTTTCAGCCGGGCTCGATTCGGTTTGCGGCTCTTGCTCTGCTTGATCGCTCATGATGTTTTTGCCGTTATTATTTTTTGAAGAGTGTCGTTTAGTGAAGTGAGTTCGATGCCGAGTTGCGAGTCAGCATTGCTGCTGACTTTCTCGTCGCTGGTAATGACGTCGATGACAGTGGGGCTAATCCCGCCGCCTTTGACGATACTACCAAGCGCAGCTATCAGTTTTGCTGACCACACTGGAATAGAGCTTATGGTGATTGAATGTCCCAACAGTCCCGCAGTTTTTTCAATCAGGCCGCGAAACGAAATCCCTTCAGGGCCGACCAATTCGAGTATGCCACTATGCTTTTCTGGATTCTTGCAGGCCGCGATGATGGCCTGACACAAATCGTCGACATCGAGAGGGCGCATTGTGTAGTGACCGCCACCGAGAATTTTTGCTTGTGTCGAACTGGCTGTGCCTAACAGAGAGGCGGCGCCCGCTGTTCCCGGACCCAATAGCATGGGTGTGCGTAACACAGTACCGTGCAGGCCTGAATCCTGCACCATGACTTCACCTACTCCCTTGGAGCGCAGATAGGCATTTCGAGAATCGGCACTGGCGTTCACGACACTGATGAAGATGATCTGCTTGATCCCGCTGCTTTTGGCGGCTTCTACCACGGCTTTGCTGGCAGCGACATTAGCCGTGGCATAGTTGGAGTGCTTGCTCTCGATCAAAATACCAGCAAGGTGTACGACACAGTCACAGCCCGCAAGGGCTTGTTCGAGAGAATTGGGGTCCTGATAGTCGATAGTGCAAGGGGCGATTAATTCACTTTGCGGTAAATCCTGAAAGGCTTTTGCGCTGCGAACGCCGGCACTGACTGCAAAGCCTTCTGTTGCGAGATGGCCGAGCAAGCTTTTGCCTACGCTGCTGTTGGCCCCGGTTACCGCTATTTTCATTGTTTCTCTGCTTCCTTGTCTGGCGTCGTCTGTGTAGAGAGTTCGATCAATTGCCCGCAAGGCTTCAGTCTGATGCTTGCCGGGCTTGTGATGTTGAATTGGTTCTGGATTATACCCATTCCGATGCGGCTGTCGTGTGCAATCAGGAATCAGTAATTATCTACTCAAAGCGCTGTGGATGCCTGGCTGAAGATTGCAGCTTATCCAACTGTCGCCAGGTCGATGAGCTTCTTGCTGCGTTGCAGCTTTGCGGCGCTGTCGTTGGTGTGGCTTTGCAGCTCTGCTGCATTGAGAGCGGCTTGTCGGCGCTCAGGGCTCACTCTTTGGTACAAGGTATTGCGCATCATGGGAATGCGCCCTGATGCCTTGATGGTGGTTTCAATATCTGCAGGTCGCCATTCCTGCCCATGCTCCGCACCCGCTGCACGCGTGATGCTCTCATTCATCAGCGTTCCTCCCAGGTCATTGGCGCCAGCGCGCAAACAATCCATCGCGCCACTCTGGCCCATTTTCACCCAGGACGTCTGAATATTTGGCAGGCACTGAGCAAACACCAACCTGGGAACTGCATGCATGAGTACAGCTTCCCTATAGCTCGGGCCGCGACGAGACTGACCCTTCAAGTACAAAGGCGCTTCCATATGAACATAGGGCAGCGGAACAAACTCGGTAAATCCACCGGTTTCTTCCTGTAGTGCGCGAAGCCCCAGGAGGTGTGCCGCCCAGTGTCGTGGATGATCAACGTGCCCGAACATGATCGTGGCCGTAGTGTTGAACCCCGTTTGGTGGGCAGCACGCATGACTTCAAACCATTGCTCGGTATTGAGTTTGTCGGGACAGAGAATGGCGCGCACTTCGTCGTGGAGAATTTCTGCGGCAGTACCCGGCAAGGTATTTAGCCCGGCCTGCTTAAGTTGAAGGAGGAAGTCTGTGAGAGACAAGCCGAGTGTTTCAGCGCCTTGCCAAATCTCCAGTGGAGAAAAAGCGTGGATGTGCATGTCTGGAACAGCAGACCTGACGGTCGCGACAATATCGAGGTAGGTATTGCCGTTGTAGTCAGGGTGAATGCCGCCTTGCATGCATACTTCGGTGGCGCCACGTTGCCAGGCCTCGACGCAACGGCGCGCAATCTCTTCCGCACTGATGTCATAGGGTCGGCCGCGCAAATTCTCCGCCAGTTTGCCCTTTGAAAACGCACAGAATTGACACTTGAAATAACACACATTGGTGTAATTGATATTGCGGTTGACTGCGTAACTAACGGTGTCGCCTACCAATTCCTTGCGCAGTTCGTCGGCCTTGTTACATAGGTAAGAGAAATCAGCGCCCCGGACACTGAATAATTCGCTCACTTGAGCTTCGCTGGGTGTCTCTCCCTGCAAGCAAAGGCCTACTATCTCTTCAATGTTTGCGCTTATCTTTGCTATGTTTGCACTGGCGCGTTCTGCAGTTTTGCTCTGATTAGTATTGAGTAATTCGGTTTCCAGAACGGGAGGAGGGCAGCTTTCACCAGAGTGCCAGGTGTCTCTCTTCGCAAATCCGCAACTATCCATATTGTTGAGCAGGCTTGGACGGACAGCCGGATCAATCCAATGCTGATAATTCAAGGCATAGTCGGGATAAACGGTGAGGCGCTGATCGAGGAATTTGCCTGCCAGCGCGGTCTCTCTGGCAAGATTGTCCAGATGAGGCCAGGGTGCTTCCGGGTTCACGTGATCCGGAGTAAGTGGCGATACGCCGCCCCAGTCATTAATCCCCGCGGCGAGAAGCTGCGGCAGCACTCCCGGACTGAGATTCGGCGGCGCCTGAATGCTCATTTGCGGGCCAAAGATCAGGCGTGCGATAGCCAGGGTCCACAGTAACTCCTCCAGATCGGGCTCGGGTGCCTGAGCCATCTTCGTGTCCGGTTTGGCCCGAAAGTTTTGTACGATGACTTCCTGTATATGTCCGTATTGCTCATGGAGTGCACGTATGGCTAATAAAGACTCGATGCGTTCTGTTCTGGTTTCACCAATGCCAATGAGAATACCTGTTGTAAATGGCACCTTTGCCAATCCGGCGAGTCGCATGGTGTCGAGACGCAGTTCGGGATCCTTGTCTGGCGAACCATAATGAGGCATGCCTTTTTCACAGAGCCTCTGAGACGAAGACTCAAGCATAATGCCCATAGAGGCGCTCACCTGGCGCAAGCTCGCGATCTCATCTTCGCTCATATTACCGGCATTAATATGGGGCAACAGACCGGTTTCTTTTAGCACGGCTTCGGCGATATCTGTCAGGTACTCGATGGTAGAGCTATAGCCCATCTCGGCCAGTGCTTCACGCGCGGCTCGATAGCGCAGTTCCGGTTTTTCACCGAGGGTGAACAAAGCTTCCTGGCAGCCCAGCTCAGCACCATCGTGGCACAGCTTGAGCACTTCTTCTTTGGATAAATACGCCTGCTCGATTCGTTTTGGAGTTTTCGCGAAAGTGCAGTAGTGGCACACATCGCGGCAAAGATGGGTGAGGGGAATAAAGACCTTGCGCGAGTAGGTGACGATCTGACCATGGCCCAGATCGCGAAGTCGCCCGGCTTCTTCGACGAGGGCGGCCGTATCACTACGCTCGGCCAGTGCCAACGCATCGTCATCGCTCAGTATGGCGAAGGCTTGTTTGCTCTCGCTTGGCTGCACTACCGAATCCGATGTCATAGAAAACCCTGCAAAGCGTTGGAATCCTGGAGTGGCTGATCAGTTTCTGCCTGGTCAGCCTGAGCACAAGACTACCAGCAGCGCGGCTAAAAAGAGAGTCTTGGCAGCGCCGTTTGTCCCATATCAGAGCATCTCGTGCTGCCGTAATCGCCTACTTGGCTACGGGGTTAAGCTGGCTGATCTAGAATTCCATGGTGACATGAGGAGTGGGCAGGCGCAGGCAGGAATCCAGTGTCTCCAGAAAGCCCGGTTCAGCAGTGATCTCACCGGCGAGAGCTATTGCAGAGGCGCTGGCGCAGCCAAGCCAGAGCCGGGAAAAACCGCCGACGCTGGCAGTGAGGGTGGGCAATGACTCTTCGCGACCTGTTTGCGCCGAACATTGCGCGCCAAGACTCACTACATACTTACCGCTAATGCCTGTCCATTTTGCATCGTCCGGGAGAAACTCTTTGATGGGATCGTCGAGTTCAAGGTTGAATCTTAGCGGCGTTTCGTTCGGCAGCTGAGTGTGTTGCAAACACTGGTGCAGATCGTTGATGCGAATCTGCCAATAGGCATGTGCGCTGAATGCTTCTGCGTAGTCGCTCTTGGCCGTGGTTTCCTGGCGCATGAAGGGCTGATTCAGAAAATCCTGTAATTGAATTTCAGGGGGGTCCATCATCTCAACGACAAAGATCTGATCGCCGAGGCTGCGCAGTAGTGACAGTAGCTCCATCAGCTGGGTGGAATTTTCATAGGCCATGTATTTCACTTCGAACGGGCCATTTTCGCCCTTGTTCGAAGCCCAGATGAAATGACTGAGCTTGCCGTCAGCATCTCGAAATCCCAGACCGGCAGGTTCTTCAGTCCACAGTGTTTCGGCATGAAATATCTCGGCATGCTTGATCACTACTGCACCGTGACCTTTTTGTCTACGAGTCAGGGCTTCATACATCTCACCCGAGTCTTTGTTTGTGAGACGGACAGGCACGGGCAGAGTGGAGCCCGAAGAGAGAGGGTGATTGATCTGTAGTTGAGCTGGAGCGAAGCGCGCTTTTATCTCATAGGGCCCGGTACCGAATCCGAGTCGGCTGTAGTAGCCCTGTTCAAACATGTCCAACGCCGACACCGGAAAACCGGCCTGAGCTTCCTGCGCTATGGCTTGTGCCAAGACCTTGGACGCCATGCCGCGTTTGCGGGCAATAAGGCTGGTAGTAACGGCCAGGACTGCGGACATGGGAATGTCAGTGCCCAGATGGCGAATAGAAGCATCTCCACAGCTGACCAGACATTCCGCTCGATCGTTCAATTGCGCGACGAGCGAGCGACTTGGCTGCAGAAAAGCATCCATAGCACGTGTGTGGGTTTCATTGTCGTGCTCGATCCAGCCCGTCTCACGCCAGATCTGATAGACGGCTTCAGCGTCTCGTTTCTTGTCATAGGGTCGAATGTTCATGGTGTCTGCTTATAGCATCTGCTTGAATGAACCAGTCTGTCTGGTTCATTGTGAAGGGTGAAATGATAAGTTTAAGTTGGCGTAGTAGGGTAGCTGCTACTGCGAACTTCTGATCCGTTCTTCCAGACCGCTCTGGTCAGGTGGATTGCTGAGTAATTCTCTTTCGCTCCAGAGTTCCTTTTCAAGAAGGTGGGCGACAAGAAAGTGATAGCGATAATACAACCCCGTGCGCTGACGATCCATCTTGCGCGACTCGGATAGAAAGTCCTCTAGCATCTTCTCATAGGAATACTTGCCACCCATGGCGATATAGTCTGGTAGGCCTTCGCGTACGTACTCCGGCAAGGTAGCGTGGGCAATTATCCCGGCTGCCTGTTTGAGTAGCGTGTGGGTGATTTCATGGGCGGCAAAATAATCGAGTGAACGTGGCTCTTCTACGATGCGTCCGGAGGGCGAGATCAGGCGGTTCTCTTCGATCAATGCGCCTGCAAGAAATACGTTGCTGCTTGCTGGGTAGTAATTGACACCACCAACACCATAAACGTGACTGAACAGGAGTCGCTGCCGCCATTCGGCGTTGCTGATAAAAATGGCGTGCTCTTGCTCTGCATCGTATAAGCTTGAACTGATCAGTCTGCTCTCCACCAATTCCAGAATTTCGCGACCTGCATCAGACTCGAAAGACTGATCAGAATGCAGGGCAAGATTGGCGTAGCTGACTGACCATCCGAACAGGGCATCGGGAAATCTTAGCAGTGCGATTTGCAAGACGCTGAGTAGAAGTAAAAAGCCAGCTGTCTTGATGCCAAGCCTGAGCGCTTTGCTGTAGATCGATTTAAGCTGTGTCATTGTGTGAGCCGTTCAGAAAATTGGGGGCACCAATTTATACGTTTAAGGCGCAGCAAAAATTACAGAAAATGAAAAGTAAACTCCTCGTCTCCCTGGCCGGCCCTAAATTCTCGGAGTCGATTTTGTAACTCTGCGCGTTTGCCGGACAGCCAGGTCTCGCGATCATTGCTAAAATCTTCGCCGGCGTCCTGGCGTCTGCTTTCTTCTTCTATGCGAAATTCACAGAACTCATTGTAGGCGCCGATTTCTTCCTGCAATTCGCGAATAACAATCTCTACGAACATGGCGTCATCGAGGAAACCGATGCCGGGGATATGATCGGGGATCAGGTCTGCAGGATCGGCAAAATAGGACAGGGCGGCAATGATTCGAGATCGTTCGCTCTCAGCCAGCCCCCATTCCTCATCCTGCAGCATTTGCAACAAGACCTTGAGCTGCAAGAGTCGATTGGCAATAAAGTCTGGCAAGTCAGCATTCATTGCGAGCTCGACTATCTTGTGTGCCGCTTGTTCAATGTCGGCTTTGCTCTGCTGATCGTTCGATGCGGGCTTGGAATTGTTGACGATTGATTTAAAGCGCTCGAGGTCTCTGTCGCTCAAGGTAAAGGTTATGTCCAACGGCATAGTGCGGTCCTGGTTCTTCTGCCTGGCTTGGCTCAGGCATCGATAAAGTTTGCGGATTAGGCAGCAAAACTATACTCGAAATCTGGTCGTGCATGCCAGTAAGCTGGATGTGCTTTGCAGTCGCGGAAGACTGCTTACTGTAGCAATTGAATCGAGCAGATCGACGAAAACTGAAGTTAAAGTCGCTGAGGATGGCTGAGGATGGGGAGGAGGATAGTGGGGTGTTAACTGGCGATGCGAAAGATCGCGCTGTGCTCGACTTCCAGTGCAAGCTCATCATCGACAAGCATGGCGATATACAGCTTGATAAACTGGTGTCCGCGTCGTTCCCATTTATCAATCGGCATACAGCGCACGCTTATGTTTTGACCAACACGTAATGGCCGACGTAGTACGAGTTTGCTTCCGGTGTGTATCCATGCAGGCATGACAAACATATTCATCAGGGCCTTGTTGCATGTCTTAAGAATCAGATAGGGCTGCAAATAAGCGTTGTCGCCTTTGTACAGAGCCGATTGATCCCGCTGTATCTCAACATGGGCTTCGTTTTCACTACTATCGGGCGTCCAGAGATAAGCGGGCGCGGATTGCAGTAACTTGATCTCATCCCAGCTGATTTCAGGTCTGGCCTCAACGGCTCCTGCTGACGCGCTACACTTCTCCAGGTGCTCGCTGGGTTCGGGGAGTTGATCTGGAAGCCAGGATTCCAACTTGGCTAGCAGTTGATCAGATTCGTTGTAGAGGCAACTCAGATGGTTGCGTTTGCTTGACTCTGAACCCAGGGTCTCCGTGCGAATGCTCAGCAACTCTTCTGCGAATGCTGGTTTAAGAAACACTACATCCATGATGCCACGTTCGAGCCAGTCAGCGCCGTAACATCGGACGAGAGACTGGGTCAGGTAGCCAAACAGATTGACTCCGCTAACCAGAGCACCCTTGAACCCATAACGTGTGGCGATGTCGTCGCTGTGGATTTTGTTTTCTGAGGCTTCGGCATCATTGAAAGCAAGGATTTGCTGAGGCGCAACAGTCTTGCTCACAGCAGAAGAAGGTGATTCATCATCAATTGGCGAAGAAGTGAGTGTGTCGTTCACGTCAGTAGTAGGGTTAAGAGTTACTTGCAGTGCTCAGTCACTGATATTGACTGGGCCGAGCAGCCAGTCGACGTCGATGTGAGCCTGAGAGACGCGCAATTTTCGCAAGATGTAATTAAGTTGTGGTGTTTCAAGGCGGAGCCTTTCCAGGCGAGCAGCGTTGAACAGAAGCAGTTTGCAGCCTTGCTGGGTATTAATACTACCAAGGCGATCGGCAGCGAAGGGGCGGCAGCCATAGTCGTCTTCTCGACTCATGGAATCGTCATTCAATGTCGCATCACCATCGCTGAGCAGGCACCAGAAATCAGCCGTAAGTTCGAGGCTTTCATTGCGGCGCAATGACCGGGTCTCTCCCATCTTGCAAAGCTTTTCCAGCACGGTAGAGCTAAGATCCTGAAATTGTGGCTGCTTCGAGACCATGGGTCGCATGGCCCACTGCATCAGGAGTTTATCCTGAAAGCCTTCGGCAAAAATAAACGATTTGAATGTTTCTTCTGCGAATACGCATAAGGTGACAGGTGTCTTCGCAATGACGCTGGCATTGCGAGTGCCGATTCCGGTAATCACCGCCATTTCACCCAGGATGTCACCTGCCTGTAAGCTGGCTTCATAATGGAGTTGTTGACCATCGTGACGGACCACTTCGCAGTAACCGGTGAGAATCAAATAGACAAAGCCACGGGTAGTTGCATCCTGCACGAGAATGACATCATCGGCGTTATAGCGACGGATCTCTTCCTCGGCTAACAGGCTGCGCATCCAGCGATTGGGAAAGGGGCGACCCAGCCAGCATGTCAGGTAGTGATTGATTTGTGAGGTGTAAATCGCCGGATCGCCTTCCAGGATGGTATAGCGCTTACCGGAGGTCGCCAGCGAGAAGGTGGTGTTGAATTCGTTAGTGAGTTCTTCCACGTGCACGAAGACGACTCGATCCGAATGTGAGCGAATCGCATCCGCTGGGTCGCCATGGATCGCGCCAGCCCCGCCATCGGCGACCAGTAATGAATAGCGGTCGCTGTAAAGGCGTTCGAGATTAGCAGTGGTTTCCTCGCGAATGAGGCCGCGCTCGGTCATGTCGCGCACCGAACTCATTGTGTGGTTGTCACCGACCACACAGATCTCGCGGCGGATTCCCTTGTGCACCGTTGAGAAGGTCGCGCCTATGGTCGGAATACTGTGTACGGTGACGTGGGGCTCAATAGTGAGGCCAAAATAATTCAGTTGCTCTCCCGGTTTTACTTCTTCCAGGCGAAAGTGTTCCCGAACCACATCGGGCGACCAACCTATACCGCAGGCGATCTTCTCCATGGCCATGTTGTAAATTTCACGGGAGGTGATCAGATCCACCCGTTGTGGCATTTGCAAAAGAGGAAGCAGCGATGAGTGATCATCATGCAAGTGAGTCAGGAAGATCGCCGTGATCTGATTCTTGGAGATGCCGCGCGCGAATAAATGCTGATCGAGAAAGGGGATGCAGTCGATGAGCAGATACTCGCCGTTATAGCAGAGCGCCAGGCCCGTACAGGGCTCGGTTGGCGTGAATCCAGAGGCACCGCCCAGTACTTCGATACCCATCTTGACCAGCCCGCCAGGCACATAGTCCGGTTGCACTGTGTAGGGTGGATCGATTCGGGTGTCGTCTCTGAGGTCTACCTGGACCAGATGTTTGCCGGAGCTGATTTCAAACTGATCAGTTCCCAGATGAGTAATGCGTTGTTCACCCAGCTGCGCGACACCCTTCTCGAAGGGCACTATGTTGAAAAAGCCTTCGATGGGGATCAGCTCACCGGATTTGTTTTTCAAGGCCAATTCTTCGGCAGCAGCCAGCCACTCATCTCTGAGGGCGGGCTCGGTGCCCCAGCTATCGAGTTCTTTGCGAGTAGGGCCGAGCAGGGTGATGCGCAGCAGTCGTAGTGCGTGCGAAATATCAGTTCGCTCTCCTACCAGATTCAGCCTGCGATCCTGTTCCAGGCCCTTGCTGACAAAGAGGAAAAAATACAGAGGAAATTCGAGGCTGTTGGTGAGGGAGCCCGCTTTTTCTTTCACATCCGGCAGCACAATCGTGTCAAAGTTGCTGATGCCGTGCAGCAAGAGTCCTTTGAGTACTTCCGGAGGTTGGCCAAGCAGAATACTGCCAAGCTCATCTTCAAACAGACGTGAGCCCTGGCAGGGTTGTACCAGCGTCGAGTCTTCATGGTAGACGCTCGCCGGAAGCTGGGGATGCTTGATGGCCATAGTAAGGGTTGTTCTTCTTATAAATTCAGTTCTGGCTAATGATCTCTCGCAGGGCTCTCACCAGATCATTGAGCCTCAGGTTACCCACAGGGACTGCGCAGTGGAAGCAGATTCTGGGAATATTCAGGGTTAATACGAAGCGAATAGTCAGCCAGCCCAAAACTTTCAGAAATTAATACGACTGCTCAGCGAGTTTCTTGTGCTAATTTCACTTCTCTCTGCATGCCTTTGATAGTTAAGAAGTTTATAGCTTGGCTTCGGCATTGAATTTGAACGCGCGGGGGTTGCTGAGACGGCAAAGTAGAAGACTCGTGCAGTGATTTGCCGATTTCAATTGGGAAAGCGGGAGTAAAGTCGAGCGAGGCTCGTGCCCGACTTTAATTGACTCTTATAACTGATTGTAAAATAGAGGGATTTGGACCTATTCGGTTGCGCAGATTCTGAGCAGCACGAATAGGCCCAATGACTTCAGTCACGCAAACCAAAGGTATAAACAACATTACCCGAGGCGATGGTGACAAATTGTTGGCCATCAACTGCATAGGTCATTGGTGCGGCATGGACGCGGCGGCCCAATGAGATATTCCAGAGTTCCTCGCCGCTTGCCGCATCCAGAGCAAAGAAATAGCCGTCGGCGGTGCCGGAGAACATCAGGCCACCGGCGGTGGTGGTGATGCCAGCCGAAGAGCGGGGCATGATAGGGAATTCCCAAACGATATCGGCGGTGCTTGGGTCGATAGCGCGAATGGAGCTGTGAAAAGAATCCATGGGCTGCAGATAGCGGCCGCCACCGCCGGTGTAGCGTTCGCCTTCTTCGAAGTCTTCGTCGCGCTTGTAAAATTCCTGTTCACCATCGAATGAGGTTACATAAAAAAGCCCCGTATCCTGACTATAGCCAGGTGAATACCAGTTAGTTGCGCCGACAATGGGCGGCGATACCAGGGTTCCTTCGTAGGTCGGCTCCATGCCCGGTACGCGAATCGGAGCGCCAGTTTGCTGATCCAGCCCTGATGCCCAGGTCACTGTTGCATAGGGCTTGCCGACGAGGAATTCGCCAGTGGCGCGATTGAAGGTGTAGTAAAAGCCGTTGCGGTTAGCCCACATCATGGCGGGAACCTGCTCACCGGCTACCTCGATATCCGCCAGTATGGGTACCTGAATAGCATCGTAGTCATGCACATCGTGAGGAGTGAACTGGAAATACCACTCCAGATTACCGGTATCGGCATCCAGTGCCAGGACTGAGTCGGAATACAGATTGTCACCAAGACGAACATCACCATTCCAGTCAGGGCCGGGATTACCCGTACCCCAGTAAATCAGTTCCAGTTCCGGGTCATAGGAGCCAGTAATCCAGGTCGGGCTACCGCCGTTTCTCCAGGAATCGCCAGACCAGGTGTCATTGCCAAACTCTCCGGGGCCGGGAATGGTATAGGTACGCCACACCAGTTCTCCGGTCTCAGGATCATAGGCATCGATAAATCCGCGAATGCCGAACTCACCACCGGCAATGCCGGTCACCACCAAATCCTTCACTATGAGCGGCGCGGCTGTCTTGCTGTGTCCGGTCTGATAGGGTGCCACTTCGACATCCCAGAGTACGTTGCCGGTTCTGGCATCGATCGCTACCAGGTGGGCATCCAGGGTGCTCATGAACAGTGTTTCGCCAAGGATGGCAACGCCACGGTTATTTCTTCCGCAGCAAATGCGCAGGTCATCGGGCAGGGGGTGATCATAGCGCCAGTACTCGCGGCCAGTGGCTGCGTCGACCGCGACCACGTTGCTTGGCGCTTCAGTGATAAACATGATGCCGTCGACAACAAGAGGCACAGTTTCGGCGCGGTCAATGACCGGAATCTGGTAGGCCCATTTCAATTCCAGTTCATCGACATTGTCGGTGTTCACTTGATCCAGCAAGCTATACCGCTGGCTATCCAGCGTGCCGGAATACATCAGCCAGTTCTCTGGCTCATTGCGAGCGTCGACAAGACGCTCCCAGGTCACTGGCGTAAATGCCGGTGTGATGACGGCGCTAAACGGTTGCTCCTGACTGGTTTCCTGTGCGACTAAGGTGGCACTCGACAAGAAGGCCACACTGCCAGCAAGCAAGACACAGAATGAAATCTTTGTTCTTCTTTTACTATTTGAATGCATGTTGAAACTCACTATTGAGACACCTCGCGGCGCAGTGAAAACAGATAGGCGACAAGATCATCAAGCTCGTCTTCACTGAGCCGTTGATCGTAGCTGGGCATGGTGGACTCTTCGATGCGATCGTAAGTTTGGATACGGTTTTTGGGAAAGGACCACAGTGCTTCATCGGCATCCATAATGCGCAGTGAAAAACTGTCTTCGTTCATCCGGAAGCCTTCGCGCACTTCTCCGTCCGGGCCTGTTACGCGTAATGTCCACCAACGCGGATCGACATCGGCACTTGGGTCTACCAGCGCGTCCATCAAGTCTTCGGGGGTCTGATTCTCACCGACGCGGGTCAGATCCGGACCCATGCGACCGCCTCGACCTGCCACCATGTGGCAAGAAGAACATTCGGCCTGGCCGTTGAATAGCGCGCGCCCTGCATCGGCGTTACCGGCCAGCTCGACACTGTCCGGGTCATAACGCAGCGAACCAATATAAGACACCAGTTGCCAGACTGTCGCGTCCGGTACATCGGGCGCCACGGGCAGCATCGCCGTGCCCGGCACTCCTTCACGAATAATATTGAAGATACCCGCATCGCTACTGGCGCGATTGAGCCGCCCCGTTAAGTCCGGTGCGCCAGTCTCATCGTTGCCTTTGGCGTCAAAGCCATGGCAGCGCGAGCATTGGCGTTCAAAATAACGCTGACCAGTGCGGATATCGAAAGGGGTGTTATAGAGATTGCCAGCATCTTCGGCGTGGCTAATCAGAGTGCCGCCTGGGTCGCCGGGCAAGGCGAGGAAAGCCAGCAGGTAAAAAGCGCCGAGTGTGAGGCAGCGCCGTACAGAAATGGAACGGGATTCCATGCTCACTCCTTCTTGTTGTTGTCAGTGAGTTCTGATGCGAAGCGCTAGTGTATCACCCGCAAGGCTTGATGCAATGCGGCTTCTACGACCATGTAACCATTCTCAATCGCGGGTCGTCTAAGGGATATCTGACCTACATTACAGCGTGCACTGGCTAGCCAGCACACGCTGTGCAGACAACAAGAATAGATTGAATAAAGACTTCGCGAGGACAAGGTGAGCATAGTCGACACATCGGCCCAGGACGTGGCCATTGCACCGCCATCGAGGCGTCGTCCACTGCTGATTTGGATCGCAGTAGCAGCAGTTATCGCAACGATCTTGTGGATCTTCCTGCCTACAGTGCTGCGCTGGAGTTCAGCGGAGCAATCGGTTGCGCTCGAACGATTGCGATTGTCCGAGGTGCGCCAGGGGGATTTTATCCGTGATATCTCAGTGCAGGGCAGAGTGGTGGCAGCGGTGAGTCCTACTCTCTATGCAAGTCAGTCAGGGACAGTGACTTTCCTGGTGGAGTCCGGAGACAGTGTCGCGCTTGGGCAGGTGCTTGCTTCCATTGAAAGCCCCGAGATCGAAAACAGATTGGCGCAGGAGCAGTCGCGCTTGTTGTCCTTGCAGGTTGAGAGGGAGCGCCAACAAATTACCACTCGCCAGCAGCAGCTTGAGAACCAGAAAGCGGAAGATGCGGCGAGCATCGCCTTGAAGGCAGCGCAGCGTGAGATGCAAAGAGCGGAGCGGGCTTTTCAGCGTGGTGCCTTGATCGAAGTGGACTATGAAAAGGCACAGGATGATTTGCAGACAGCCGAGCTACTACATCGACATGCGGTGCTGGATACCCAGTTAGACAACGAGCGCCTTGAGTTTGAGCTGCGCACCAGCCAGCTAAGTGTGGATCAACAAGAGCTATTGGTCGGTGATCTCATTCGGCAGGTGGATGAGCTGGAAATTCTTTCGCCGGTCAGCGGTATCGTTGGCAATCTGGTCGTCGATCAAAAAACCAATGTGGCGGACAATCAGGCCATTCTCAGCGTGGTTGATCTCTCTGCGTTCGAGGTTGAGGTTCAAGTCTCCGAAAGCTATGCAGACGACCTTGCCATTGGCATGCAGGCAGAGATTCGTGCTGGCTCTGCTGTCTATCCGGCGACGCTGGTGGCGGTGTCTCCCGAGATTATAGCCAATCAGGTAACCGGCAGGGTGCGTTTCAATGAACAGGTGCCGGATGGTCTGCGTCAGAATCAGCGCCTTACTACGCGAATTCTCCTCGAAGAAAAAAGCGATGTGCTTATGGTGCAGCGTGGCCAGTTCTTCGACAGCGGCAATGGTCGCATTGCCTATGTGGTGGACGACGGAATCGCACGTCGACGTGCCATCAACACCGGCGCAACCAGTTTGAACACCATCGAAATAGTCAGCGGCCTGAGTGCTGGCGAAACCATCATTATCTCAAGTACCGACTCCTTCAATGGAGCCGAGACTATTCTGATCAACGACTAATGAGGCCCCGCCAATGTTAAAAATGGACAAGATAAGCAAAGTGTTTCGGACCGAGTTGGTGGAAACCCATGCCTTGAGCGACTTCACGCTCACCGTCAATGAAGGGGAATTCGTCACTATCACAGGGCCATCAGGCTGCGGCAAGACGACTTTTCTCAATATCGCAGGACTGCTCGAAACCTACACTTCGGGTACGTACTTGCTGGATGGCGTTGATGTCACTGAACTCGGCGACTTTCAACGGGCCAAGCTACGCAATGAAAAAATCGGTTTTATCTTTCAATCATTCAATCTGATGCCCGATCTCAATCTGTTCGATAACGTCGACGTGCCGCTTCGTTATCGGGGAATGAAGGCTGCCGAGCGCAAGCAGCGCGTTGAACAAGCGTTGGAATCGGTGGGTTTGCTGGGCAGAAAGAAATATCTGCCGGCTCAACTCTCAGGTGGTCAGCAACAACGTGTTGCAATTGCACGAGCGCTCGTAGGGCAGCCGCGTTTTCTGCTGGCGGATGAGCCAACCGGAAATCTCGATTCCAATACCGCGCACGGCGTGATGGATTTGCTCCATGAGATCAACGCGCAGGGCACGACCATTATCATGGTTACCCATGATCAGGAGCTGGCAGAGAAGTCGCAGCGCAATATTCATATCCTCGACGGTCGCATCCATGAAGAGAGTAGTGCGGGTGTCTTAGCTGAATCGTCCACTGCAGCCGTTGCCTGAGCGAAGCGTTAGAGCGAGGAACACGCTATGTTTTTTTATTACCTTCGCCTGGCGGGGCTGAGTTACAAACGCAATCCAATTCTCAGCACGCTCATGGTGCTGGCAGTCGCAGTAGGCATTGGCGCCTACATGGTTGTGTTCACACTGAACTACACCATGGGTGGCGATCCTGTTCCCCATAAGAGCGCTCAGCTTTTTCATGTGCAGCTGGATAATGGCAATCCGGATCGTGACGGCGATGCCCCGGATCAGCTGACTTATATGGATGCCATGGCTTTGCAGGAGGCGGGTCTTGCCTACCGTCAGACAGCGAGCTCCAAGCTTTCCGTTATCGTTGAGCCGGCCAATCCCGAGATCAGACCTTTTTCGGTAATCGGTCGTGGCGCCTACGCGGATTTCTTTCCCATGTTCGATGTGCCTTTTCTCTATGGTCAGGGCTGGGGGTCAGACGCCGACCAAAACGTCGAACAGGTAGTGGTCTTGTCGAGAGAGACAAATGATCGGCTGTTCGGCGGAGCCGACTCAGTCGGCGAGACAGTGGTGCTCGCCGGACTCAATTTTCAGGTGAGCGGGGTGCTGGATTACTGGGATCCTGTTCCAAAATTTTATGACGTGAATAACGGCCCCTTCGACACGGGCGAAGCGCTGTATATCCCCTGGCGGCATACCGTCGAGCAGGAGCTGCCAAGAACCGGCAACACCAATTGCTGGAAGCCTCTTGATGGTACGGGCATGGAAGCGTTTCTTAATTCTGAGTGCGTGTGGATTCAGTATTGGGTAGAACTGCGCACTGCAGCTGAGGAAGAAGACTATCTCAATTTTCTCAATGCCTATACTGATGAGCAACGTGAGTTGGGAAGGTTTCAGCGGCCCAGAAATAATAATTTGTTTGATGTTCAGGAGTGGATGATCGAGCAAGAGGTGCTTCCTGATGAGACGCGAATTCTCGCGGTGTTGGCTGCCTTGCTGCTGGCGGTTTGCCTGCTCAACACTATCGGCCTGTTACTGGCGAAATTTCTTGGCAAGTCGGCAGAGATCGGTGCCCGTCAGGCACTGGGAGCACATAAGGGTTCATTGTTTATCCAGCATGTCATCGAGGCAGGTTTCATCGGCCTGCTGGGTGGTTTGCTGGGTCTTGTGGTCGCCTTCTGGGGACTGGAAGGCATCAAGGTGCTGGTTGGCGATCAGATCACAGTGAGTGACTGGGTCAGTCTCGACATGACGGTAGTCATGGTAACCATCGCGCTGGCGATTGCCTGCACCATCATCGCCGGGCTGTACCCAATCTGGCGCGCCTGCAATATCAATCCTGCCATTCATCTCAAGACGCAGTGAGGAAGACTATGGAAACCGGACCAATTATAAGGGCCTTATTGCGTAATAAACTTGGCGCCATTCTCATTGCTGCGCAGATCGCCTTCACCATGACTGTGATCATCAACGCGGTGTTTATTATCAATGAGCGATCGCGACTGATGGCCAGGCCCAGCGGTCTGGATGAGGCGAATATTTTCCACGTAGTCGGTATCGGCTATGGCGATGGCTACAGCGAGGAACTGGCACTGTCGGATGATCTGCAGATGCTGCGTCAGCTGCCTGGTGTGCAGAGCGCTTCGACGATTAATGCAATACCAGTCAGCGGCGGAGGATCATCCACCGGCATTCGTACTGTCGATGATCCAGATTCCGCAAGCACGGGTACTGCCATCTATCGCGCCGACGAGCGAATCTTCGACACCTTGGGTTTGAACCTGGTAGCTGGTGAAGTTTTTACCGAGCAGGATATGCGTTATCGCGATGAGCCGGGAGAAACGGTTGCTGACAAGACGGTAATAAGCGCTCATCTCGCTGGTGAGCTGTATCCGGATCTTGCCTTGAACGATGTCGTTGGTCAGACAGCTTATTTACCGGGCGGGGTGCCTATTCAAATAGTCGGGATCATCGAACGTCTGCAGGCGCCGTGGCCAAATTCAAGCTTTGTTGAAAGCTCCATGATCGTGCCTGAAATATATCTCGATACGTTTACGCGATACATAGTGCGTACCGAGCCGGGCATGCGCGATCAATTGATGATCGAAGCCGAAGAACTGCTTGCATCTCGGCCAGTAGATCGAGTGATACGCGATATGGAGTCCCTGGAGCAGACGAGAGAATCGAGTTACCGTATCGACAGTGCCATGAGTACGATTCTCTGGACGGTGATAATCACCCTGGTCTTTATTAATTCCATGGGGATAGTTGGGCTGGCGGTCTTCAGTATCAACCGAAGGCGTAAACAGATTGGCACCAGACGTGCTCTCGGCGCAACCAAACCGGCGATTCTTCGCTACTTCATGTTGGAGAATCTGTTTATCACCGCAATCGGGGTGGGCATCGGTGCGGTGTTGAGTATTGCGCTGAGTATCGTATTGACCACTCAGTTCAATATGCCCACGATGGCCTGGTATTACACGCCAATTGGGGCCCTCGCGCTTCTGTTCATGGGGCAGCTGGCTGCACTTGGACCTTCATCGCGGGCAGCCGGTGTCGAGCCCGCAATCGCAACGCGCTCAGTCTAGTTGGGAAGTTGGCTCAGTATTTGAAGAGCAGCCAGCGCATGGCCTCGTCACGATCAGAGAACAGTTCGAATTCGAGGTCGGGGATGCGTCGCCCAATCTCCGCTCCTGGCTCATAGTCCATGGAGCGGGCGAGATAGGCTATGCGTAGTGGCAGGCCACCCGCTTTGCGATAGCTTTTGTAGGTTTCTTCAGCTTTGAGCGAGTAAAGAACCTTTTCCACGCCGCCGTCAATGCCTTCGAGCTCGCGATAGTCAACCAGTGCACGCTGTACGCCAGCGCCGTGGGCTTTGTCCAAAAGCGAGGCAAGATTCTCGATTGCAGAATCGTAGTGGTATTGGCCACTTACGATTAGTTCGAGATAGTCATCATGTAGTGTGTAGTCGTAGTCAGGTCGCATGATGCCGAGATACTCGCTTGCTCAGGCAGAGGCTGAGCTCTGATGATATTGCCAATCATCTTCTCCGACGGGTTCCAGATCGGTGGAATCGTTCTGCAGTCCTAGCCATTCCAAAGCACTTTTTTCGTCGCGAAACACATTCAACAAGCTATCGGGGGTTTCGCGATGCCCGGCGTAGATGCGCCCCAGGCCGTAAGTCAGGTCATCGTTCGCGACGATGGCGACCTGCTTGGGTCTGCTCGGCATGTCTTTGGCCAGATCGGCCAGCGCAATTAGCTCCGCGCTGCTAAGATCAAGTTTAACATCGGTTGCGATCCACAACTCTTTTTCAGAATCCGGGAATACCGCAATTTTGGAGACTACTTTGGATAGGTCTTTCGCAGAACCCGCGCCCTCGATTACGACTCGGTAAAAGCCATTCTCTCCAATCGCGATCTGGGTCCTGATGCTGCTTGCAGGGACATTACTCATGTTTATTGTCTTTTAATCAGGTTGCATAAAGTAATACGGATCAGCCCCGTCCGTATCGTTGACTAAGATCGATTGCTATCGATTCTTGCTCTTTTATGCCGGTGGCGTGCCGGGTGAGCCGGGGTGCCACTCTTCTTGATCTGATTTTGCAATCTGGTGAAGCGGTGTCTATCGAGTAGAGTTGGTCTGGACTGTCAGTTGCGACCTACTTAGTGCACTGACAGTTCAAAAACTCCCACCCTGATTGCAATAATTGCATTTTGATACAAATTTGGTCTGAACTTAGTCAGCGCCGAATTCGTTGTCGTAGTCAGCCATAGCTGCTTCGAGCACTTTGCATGCATGCTCAAAGCCGTAGGCTGGTCCAATGGAAACCTTGTTTTCCTCGCCGGGCATCAGCTTGTAGGTCATGAAGTAGTGCCGCATACGCTCGATCAGAGCCGGCGGTAAGTCAGAGATATCATCGACTGAGGCCCAGAGTGGGTCGTTCTCGAGCACGGCTATGATTTTGTCATCCGCCTCATCGTTATCCAGCATGGGTAGCCCGCCGACAACTCGGGCGTTGAGCAGGATTTCAGTCTTGGAAATGGGACGTTCACTGATTACACAAATATCGAGCGGGTCACCGTCGCCACGACTGGCATTGTCCATCAAGGCACCTACTCGGTTCCCGCAATAGGTCTTGGGGATAAAGCCATAGAGAGTAGGGTGTTGCGAAGAAGTACGGTGTGGCCGGTCTACGCGCAAGTAACCGGTGGTCTTATCAACCTCATACTTCACCAGGTCGAATGGGGAAATCTCAATGTAGGCATGAACAATTCGTGGAGCGTCAGGTCCGACTTCAAGACCATGCCAGGGGTGGGGACGCCATCGGTAGAAAGGGTTCGGAAACGATTTCACTGTTACTTTGGTCCGGTCAAAAAAGTGCGGCATTCTAGCAGATCACGCACACAATGTTGGAAAAAAGCGACAACAAATTGCGATTTATTGGACCCATTGTAGACCTGTGGGAAACCCCTGCCTACCGGGACAAATTCCTACAAGAGGAAGGCCACTGAGATTTGGCCCTTTATGGGTGGACTAGGCAACTCAACAGGTGTTGAGCGGTGGGGGAGAATGCGTCATGCAGCGGCTTGCGCGCGAGCGGTAGTATCCCTGTCAGAGTCGCGCCTGCAGCACATAGATAAGAACGAAGACGACGATAGCTGTCAGACAGAGAAAATAGTGTCGTCGATACTGCCTGCCCTGATCATTCAGCAGGCTCTCGTCCCAGAGCCAGCTACCCCAGAAGACCGATTTCCAGCTGCGCTCGCGCAGATTGCTCACTACTTTCACTGTCATAAAAGCCAGAACAAGGAGCAATACTGCACCCAGTAGCAGGAAGGCGATGTTCAGTAGTGACGCCACGGGCGCTTGGCTCGAGCGGGAAAGAGGGGGCGATGGGCCAGGTCTGGAGCACTCAATAGTAGTGGCGGTAACCAAAGCAAGGCGACGGTGAAGAGCGATCCGCCGAGCGTGAGCAGCACAATACTCCCGCTAAGATGAGCGAGCAGAACATCAGGCTCCAGCAAGTAGAATCCGCCCAATAGCAGGGCGACAGTCAGTATCTGTGCGCGAAACTCCCAGGCTTTCTCGAGTACGGCATAGGCCGCATGACGGCCCTGATAGAGAAAATAGAGCAGAATCGCCTCGAGGCCCATGAGGTCCAGCATCAGTACCAGTTCAATAGCCTGGGGCGCGGCGTAGGGCATGGCAATCAGAATTGCCAGAATGAGCAGCGCTTTTATCCAGAATGCAGCTGTGGGTTTGAATTTCATGCCTGACTGTCCTCCTAAGGCAAGGTAATGCGCAAATTCGAGCGCAATACTCAGGGTGAAAACTGCCCTAGAGGAGACACCGAGTCAATGGATCGGGGAGCGATAGCGAGAGAGTGTGCGATGCCGAGCTGAGGAGTCTTAGTTGGAAAATGGAGAGAATAGGGAGAACAAGGCGATTAGAGAGTACAGGGTGATTAGAGAATACAGGTGAATAGAGAGTACAGGGTGAATAGAGAAAACAGGGGAATAGAGAATACAGGGGGAATACAGAGAGACTAGAGAAAAAGCGCCTGACCAAGAACCGCAGAGCCGCACTTCGCACCCTTTGCAGCATTTATCCCTCTACTGTCCTCGCTACGCCGACTCAGCACATTTTTCGTGTTGCACAATACGCTTGCTAGAGGCTGGAAATTTGCCCAGCAGTGCCGCCGGGCGAACTGGACGGTCTGTAAATCCGCCACTGCAGTTCGGGCAAATATTCAAGAACACATCTCGCGCGCAAGAGCGACAGAATGTGCATTCGAAGGAGCAAATGACTGCTTCTGTGCTGTTCGGGGGCAGGTCTTTGTCACAGCACTCACAATTGGGTCGCAATTCAAGCATTGTTGGTCTCCATCTAAGTTAGTAGAAGTGACGAGTCTTTCTATGATGAGTCTCTCTATGATGAGTCGCTCAATAAAGACAATTTAGAGTGCTATGCGCGAATCCGGGGCCGGCGAACGAGACTTCCTGTCCTGCCCACCAGCCTAGCTAGCTTGCAGTAATCAGGGGGCGATGTCTGTAGGACTTTTTCCAGAATCTATTCTCTGTCCAGTGCACTGGCAAAGAAGAGCGCGATGCGAGCGCATTATTCGGGTAAATGGCAAACTGCCTCTACATTATTACCATCTGGATCGATGACGAACGCGCCATAGTAGTTCTCGTGATACAGTGGTCGCAGGCCGGGCTCGCCGTTGTCCGTACCGCCGTTGGCGAGACCATTGGCGTAAAAGCTTTGTACGTCGCTTCGAGACTGCGCAGTAAATGCCACGTGGCGGTGAGTGGCCGCTTCCCTGGTTTCGATGATCCAGAATATAGGTTTGCCTGCGCTGCCAAAGGCGCACATGCGCTGAGTGGGAAATTCGACGTTCCACTCGGCAACGAACTCGGTTTGCAGGCTGGCCCCTAACGGCTCGAAGACCGCTTCATAGAATGCCTTGCTTTGTTCGTATTGAGTTGTGTAACTGCTGAGATGGTCAATCATGATTCGTCCTTGTTGTGTGGTTTATTCCAGTGCTGCTCTGTCGCACTTAGTGAGTCCAGGCTAGCTTCGGGGTTCAGCTTCTTGCGTTGTCAGTGCTATACGCTGCGATCGGGGTTTTAGAGCAACACCCGGCTCAAGTTTCTGGCAATTCGCCGCCTTGTTCCAGCCAGGTGGCGAGACCGGCGCCCAGTTCGCGTTCGGCAAGTTTACTGTAAGCGACAATCTGCGCTTCACTGAGCACGCCTTGCCAGCGTTTGTTGGTGCCCTTGTGAAAGAAATTGCTATTGTCTTTCCACGCTCCCTTGCTGCTGCCCGGCGCCATCAGGTCGGCATCGGCCTTCATGGATTTGAAAGAAACTGCTTCCACAAGTGTGGGCCAAATGTCTTCATTGATGGGAATGTTCAGGTAGTTGGAGATTCGGCGCATTTCCGCATCTGTGTCTCGTAGCAGGTCTTCGAAATGCACAAACAGTATATTGGGCAGATGGTGATAGTCGTGCCACGATTTGAAGTGATGCAGATGGGACCAGAAAGGGTAGCCATTGTTTTCCCAGTCAAAGCTACCTCTGCCCAGCCATTCATCAAAGGCCTGATTGATGTTATCTGGTGCTTGCATGAACGCAGGGCCTTCCCGGTCCTCTGCGTTGTTTAATGCGTCGATGGATTCTTCAGTCATGTTATGCCAGTGATTCCACATGGACATGAACACATCCTTGCCATCGCGTCCCACATAGATGTATTTCGCCTGCGGTAAGTAGCGAATGCCATCCAATGGCAGGTGGGTTTTGATATACCGGCGACTTTCCAATGCGTCCAGCTTGTCAATTAACACTTCTATGGGCGCGAAATTGGCGTCCAGCCAGGGTGTCAATTCGTCTTGGTGCACCGGCGGGCGGGGTTGTTGAAAAACCAGCGCGGCACAAATGCCCTGCATCCAGGTGGTGCCCGCCTTATAGGAGGTAGTGATAATGATGTCGTCATCACGGGGGTTGAATAACTCCCAGCGGCTGGCATTCATTAAGGCGCTACGATAATTATGTTTGATGCTTGGGAGATCGCTCATTTTTTTGTCGACTTCGCTAGTGATAAGTGCGGAGCTTGCCACAAAAACACTCCATGAATCAGTTAATGGCCTTGATTAGCTGCAGGCTGCCCTTGTGTAGCAATACCTTAGTACTGAAGCCAGCTTCTTGCAAAGTTTGAATCTGCTCTTCGTGGTGCATATAAAGCTCTTCATTTTGCATCCCATGTTTTCCATGAACGTGATCGCACATCAGATAGATGCCATTGGGTTTCAACAGGCTTTTCACTTCTCTATGAAAGCGTAGGGCATGACGCTTGTGCCGTAATTCGTGCACGGTCTGATTGCATAGAATGCAGCGGTAACTGCCCAGAGCAGCAGTCCAGTCTTCGTGTTTGAAGTTGCCTGCTACGAAACTGATGCGATCTAAAAACTTTTCACATCTGCGTCTCGCCAGCTCATGCATGGCAGGTGAGAAGTCGAATAATTCCAGGGCTAGACCAGGAATGCGCTGACACAAATGTTCGGCGAGGAAGCCTGGTCCGGAGCCGAGTTCGAGAGCATGCAGAATGTTCTCTTGCTCCATGGTCTGCCGAATGAGGTCGAAAACTTCCAATCTGTGCGGACGAGCCATCGCATTTTGTTCCCATTGCTGTGCATGCTCCGGGAGCAGAAAATCGATTGGGCTGGGTACATCTGTAGAGTGTGTCATAGAAGTACATAGAGACAGGGACTAATGAGTAGTGGTGGGTGCCAGCACAGAAGTCGCAGGCTCCGGGTCAGAATTAGTTGAACGGTGACGTGCTCAAGTAAAATACAGGTAGCCAGAAAGCAAGTGCAAGAAAGAGAGAGCAGCTCACTGAGAGTATGACAGCGCTACCAGCAGCGTGGGGAAGTGCAATGCGAGGTTTGAACATATAGAGGCTCGCTGTAAAAAAAAAGAAACGCAGAGACATCTCGCTTTAATTTGTCCAGCTTCTCAAGCAGGGCAAGGTGAAGGCTTCCCAATGAGAGTGCCAGAAAGCTAATGGCAAGGTCCAGGCCGCCAATATCGATGAGGAACACCAGCTCAAAGGAAAAAGGCAGAAGCGCCAATAGTAAAAGCAGGAGGCCTAACTTGATGAGGTTTTGTTTGCTCAGCTCGAATTTGCGCTTCATACAGAAGAGATCCCTGTTTCAGATTCCATGCACTGAAAGTTCGACGAAGTATCTGACTCGGTAATTGACGCAGTATCTACGGTCACACTTAATTCTGCCTGTTAATCATTGCGGATGTCCGCAGTGATCAGGCGGTAGCCGGCATCCAATTCCTGTTTGCTCAATAAGTCAGCATTGCGTGCTACCCAGCTACCGCTGTCGAGATCGGCTTTCAGTCTTTCCAGTCCATCGTCAATATTTTCCAACTTGGCAAACGTAGAGATCGACTGACGTATTCGGTAATCAAGATAGGCTGCTGGTCGCTTCCAGAAGGCCGCGAGAAAACCATCGATGCAATCATGAGGAATGAGCAAGGGAGTAACCTCGACATTGTCGAAATTATCTTCCAGTTCATCCAGTGCTGGGAAAATGCGCAAGTCTTCTTCGAAGATCTCTGGGAAGTAATCACGGGTCAGCCAAAAGGGCGGTGCAGCAGGATCCCAGGTGATGGCGACGAAGCGCTCAGTAGCGACGCGAGTAATCTCTTGAAACGCCATCTTCCTGTCTCGCCAATGATGCATGGAAAGCACAGTCATTGCATGGGAAAAGCTGTTGTCTGCAACGGGTAGTGCTTCGGCCGATGCCTGCTGTACAGGGTGGGCAGATTCAGGGCGCTGCGCAATCATTTCCATAGAAGGTTCGATAGCGAGCAGATCAGCTCTCGTCGGTTCGTAAGAGCCTGTACCAGCCCCTATATTAATGATTCGACTGGCGCCTGTGAGCTTGTCGTGAAGCTGCCGTTCAAGTCTGGGGTCGGTGCTGCGATTGATCGAGTAGTCTGTGCCTATTCGATCATACAGTGGAGATGTCGTTGGTTGCGGCATTGGCGAGTCAGGGCAGAGGATTACAAAGCAACAAACTGGTAAAGATTGGCAATCATCCCGGCGATGGCGAGAAGCACACCCATAGTACCGATTGGGTTTCGGGAAATCCATTTAACCGATAACCAACACAAGCAGAAAAGGGTAAGTCCAGAGAAGCAGGCAGCGACGAAATAGTTGCCAGCCAGAAAGGCAGCAATGGAAATTTGCAACACTGAGCCTATGAGCAGGATGGCAACTAATAAGGCGACCACTTGTTGTACAAAACGCGAGCGGAAGCGATTGATAGAGGGTTCGATGACTCGTTCAAGCTGGCCAGCATAGTGCGTGATGCCATTGGTCAGTCGCTCAGCAAGACGTGGCAGTCTCAATTCGATATAGGCAAGTGCCAATCCAACGCCTTCAACACACAGGATGAGTACATTGAATCGAAACAGGAAGTCACTTTCATTCATTATTTTCGCACTTTCTATTCAATCTCATTCAATCTCATTCAAGTCCTGGTTGAGCATTGTGTCCAGTTTCATCGGGATTGCTGATTTGATTCTTGCTTGAGCTGCTCTTTGAGTCTGGCATGGCGGAGCAACAGTGGAATCAGCCTCCACAATGTGTGGCCCACAACGGCCAGGCCAATCGCGATGGTGCCATAAGCGACAGCCTGGTTGTTCAAGGCCGCGATGAAGGCATCTCCCTTGGCTCCAAAGACGCCATAGAGGCCAAGCCCCAGAAGCACCATCCCGGGGATATCGACCATATTGAGTCGATTGATCTCTTTCTCAAGATTCTTGATTTCAGTGCTGATCTCGCTGGTCTGGCTCATGATCGCTTCCTCTGCTTGATTGCCAACTTAGCCTGCTTGCTAACTTTGTCCTTGTCGCTAACCGCTACTGTGGATTCGTGATAACTGCGTTGCCATCCACTTGGAAAACACACAATTCCCGCACCTGATAGTTCACTCCCTGATACTCAAGATTGGGGAAATAAAGGCAGCCATTCTCCATTACCGTGACTTCGTAATTGGGCTCGTTCTTGGGGTACATGGCATGCGGCGCCGTAATATCATCGTAGCGTAGCGTCTGCTGAAATTCGCAGCTGTTATAAGGCGCGGCAAACATGATCGAATCCTGTGTGTCAGAATGATCCAGGTTGAGGATGTGCCCTAGTTCATGAGTAACAATGCCTTTCCAGCATTCCTCGTTTGTCAGATAGTCCGCATTCAGCGCGATCTGGCCTGCGAGTAGTGAGCTGCCCCACCACATCCATGCATAACCGCCAAAGCTTGACCCGTTAGTCACACTGCCTGAAGTCAGCGCAGACACATAGGTATCCATCTCACTATTGTTCATAACCTCAACGATCACCGTGCCGAGTCTTGAACTGTTATAGCTGGGCAGAAGATCGAGCGGGGTTTCTCCAGTGAGATTGAAGGCGATATCTGCCCGTTGTTGATATTTGGCAAAGGCGAGGGATAAATAGCTGCTTAATTGCGAGGCGCTGATATGTCCATTAGTGTTGATGAGCACATCAACCTGATTGTTTGGCCAGGTGGCAAGGTTGGGATTGATATAGAGAAAGGAGTCAGGATGATTGTCGACATAGGCCTTGCCGTAGTCATCGGCATAAACCAGTGTGTTGGACAGGCCTAACAAACACAGCAGGGATAAGAACGGTGTCATCCTTCCTTTGCGTGGCGGAGTTAGAGCCTTGTTTCCAGTTTGCGAATTGATCATTTCTGCGCTCCTAATTGTCCAGTACCGATTGTAATTCTGTATGGCAGCGTTCCACGAGCTTGTTGTACTGGCCTTTGCTCAGGAATAGACGATGCACACCGGGTTTGGATTGTCGGCCCTTATCCAGATTTTGTCTCAGATCGTAGCCGACGCGAATAATTTCCAGTGTATCCAGATCGAATTCGATAAAGAAGCGGGTGTCCTTGTTATTGATTAATTCTTTATCAGTTAAGTTCATAAGTCGTGATTTCGCAAGTTAGAGGATAAGAAGCGGATTGGTAGTTTTACAAAGAGCTTTGGGTTGTCACAAGAGGCCTTACTCCGGCTCTCGTCTTATGGCGTAACGCAGTTCGACCATCCCGCTGGTATAGGCCTTGGCTTCCATGAGATGCAAGGCGATGTCTGTTTCAGGTAACTCTGAGAAGAAGGAGAGGCCATCACCAAGCAGGACTGGCAGGATGGCGTAGTAGATTTCATCGACCAGGCCTCGTCCAATTGTGTCACTGCAAACAGCGGCGCCGCCCACAATCCAGATATTTCGATAAGTGCCGCGCAATTGCTCGACAAGCGTCTCGGTTTCGCCAGCGAAGAAGGTGACAGTTTCTCGAGTTTTGTCGAGTTCTTTATTGCTGAGTACAAATACAGGTTTGTCTTCATACGACCAGCCCAATCCTTTGCGTTCAAATTCCAGTGCTGATTCGTAAGAGCGGGCGCCGAGTACATAGCAGTCGATGTCCGCGAGAAAAGCCTCTACGAATTCTGGGTCCATTGACTCGCCGCCGGGAAACTCATCGGCGGTCTCCATCCAGTCAACGCTGCCATCCTTGCGGGCAATGAATCCGTCCAGGCTGGCAACCATGTGCACAGTTACACGGGAATTGTCATTGTTCATCCCAATCTCCTGACTATCCACTCTAGATGTTATGCAGGAAAAAACGACTGAAATCCACCATAAGCCATCCGAGATGGATCAAAACCGGTATCGAATTCAGTCATTAATTCAGTCATTCTTGGATCGGTAGCAACTTTGTCATTGATCTTCTCTCGAGCGTCCCGCGATTCGAAAGTGACCCAGCCGAAGAGTACGGCGTCATCAGCCTTGGCTGACACCAGTCCAGGAAACGAGAGAGTGCCTTCAAGAGACAAGTCGTCACCAAGGTATTCGCGATAATCCAAAGCACCGTGTTCTTTCCAGATTTCGGCAACTTGATTGAGTAGTCTTAAATAGTTTTCCAGTTTTTCCCTTGGGATAGGGTGCACGAAGCCGTCTATATAATTATCCATGGAGCCTGATCCTTATAGGTACGCTGTTTATGAGAGGGCTGTGTTTAGCCACCGGCCTAATTCTGTGGCAGCTGAAGCGCATTCACCAGTTCGTAGGCAGTGTTATGCAAGATATAAGTCGCGCTAATGCGTGTACGCAATTCCACGCCGTAACCGTAACAAGTATTGCTACAGGGTGCTGAAGTCGAGGGGTAGACCAGGATATCTACCGTGCCCAAGCTGTCTAGTGAGACTCTGTTGATTCCTTTGCGCAAAAGTGAATTCGGTGAATCTACCTGGAGTAGCCAGAGCTGGCTGAATCCGTTTTCATCCTGAGTCCGGAAGTTAAGAACAACGTGGGGATTGATCCATTCGGCAAGTTCTATTGTGCCGTTGAGTTCAAGTGGCTGATCCAGATCGATGTCATCAGCGATGCCATGGTGTGCGAAGGCGGGCGCTGGAAATGTGAGAATGCTCAGTGTGATAGAAAAAGCGAGAGTTCTTGGATTTACGCAAAAGGCGAGCAGTAGTGCAACAATTCTGTTTTGATGTTTGCGTCTCAAGGTTAATGCTCTCTCGAATCGATCGGCCGTTTACATTTGTGACACCTGAAGAGCTATGGCGATCTCTATGTCAGTTTCGGCAGCCAGGCTTTGGGGCTTGGTGGTAATTGCGGTGATGAGCACTATGCAGCAAAGTGCTGAGAGTCTCAGTGAGAGTAAGGTTGAGATGCAGGTTGGGGAATAAGTTAAAACATAGGTTGAAAAATAGCTAGAAAAGCAGCTTAAGAGCAGCTTGAGTTTTGAAATTTTCATCTATTTGTTTTCTTGCTGGCAATCATAAGCGGCGACCGGTTCGCCAATCGCAGCGATTAACGCGCCTAGTGCCAAGCTTGTCAGATTCAATACGCCAATCAACGCAAAGATGCCGGGCGTTGCCAACAGATAAAGCCCAATCGGTAGAAAAGAAATGGTGGCCAGGATTATGAGGTGCTTGGCGTTGTGAGAGTGGCAGGAGAAGAGAGCAAGAATAGCCATCAAGAACATTGCTGTAGATGGGGCGGTAATTTCCCCGTATCCTGTATAAGGGTTGAAGAACCAAAGCATGTACCACAAACAGGCAGTTGCACCCCAAATTGCGGCGGCGAACACGTAAAAGAGATTAATAGCTAATTTCTCATTCATGTGGGTATGGGTTTTTACGATCTCTTCCTATCGATCCGCTTCGCAATTATGTACAGGAACATGAAACTCGATCTCCTTGAAGCTCGATCTCCAGCAGTCTTCATAAATTGAGCAATAGCAGATTTCGTATTCCACTCTGCCGGTGCTCATTGCCTCATGAAATTCTTGAGCGATACCTTCATAGGGCGCGATCTTGAATACCTCGATTGTTTCAGAGGCTTTAATTCGCCGGTTGCGATAGATGGAAGAATAGGTTGAGTCATATAAAGACTCATTCTCAGTGGTAGTTCTGACAGCATGGTTCCAGCTATTCATTTCGATACCATCAACCGTAAACGATCCGGATCTGATAATACCTGGTCCAAGACCGTTGTTGATCATCAGAAACGCGTAGTGGCCGATGCTGCTGCCGCCGCTGTTGCCCAACTCGATATAGGGTTCGACAGACAGTTTTTGGAATTCTTGTTGGCCCCTGACTTCGAGAACTGCGACGAGTAGGGCGACTGCGGCAGTGATAGTTGCTGCGATTGCTATGACTTTGTCCGAGTGTTTTTTCCAATCCATAATCATCAGCCGCATCGATAGAGGTGGAGTTTTTGTTTGGCGAGATTTACTCAGCGCGTTTTCCGAAAGTTGCTTATGCCAATGGAATCGCCCAGTAAGCTCACATTGCCTATCGTTCGTACCTGAATATAGCTAATGCCAAGCTGTAGTAACAGCCATATTGGAACGGCATTGTGGCCTAGTACGCCAGGAAAACCTGGAAACGCATAGACAAGAATGACTAGTGGAAAGGTAAAGGCAAGATAAATTGCGTAAAGAGTCCAAAATGCCAGTTGCCAATACCACTCAGCGTTTCCTATACCGTGAAAATCTGTCTTAAACCCGAATATAGTGAATAAATACACACCGGCGAGCAAGAAGTGAGCTGCGGTTACTGTCGCTACTCGAAAGATTCTCAGTAGTTTTTTCGTGTCTAGCAAAGTTCGCCTGCTGATTGGATGTCAAAACCCATTAAATTGCGCAACCATTTCCCTGACAGCGTCAACAATGAGTTCCGGTTGACTCAAATGAATACTATGTCCGCTATCGCTAGCAATCCTGAGACTCCCTGCTGAAGATAGCGACGCCAGCTCTGTTTGCATCTCTCGCCAGCGCTTTTCGTTCTCTTGCAAGATTTCGAGCGTATAGGGTGATGAAGGTGATGCCTGAACTACCTCTCTGCCGCGAGATATTACAACTAAAGGCAGACTGCCGAGTGAGGGTGGCTCCTTGTTTAGCGCTAACTCTTGCTGAAACGCGTCAACTTCATTGTAGTAAGAGCGAGCCCAATGGGACTGGTTCTGCACAACCTTTATACGTGCCTTTTGCTCATCCGAACCTGCACCCAATTCTGCAAGCCTGTCGACTTCACCGCTGATTCTGATAAGCCCGAGATAGCCCAGTGGGCCGCTAATATCGCTAAGATCGAAACCGCTTTGCGGCGGCAGGGGGTTAATCATTCTGCTACGTTGCTGTTCGTGGCTTGAGTCCACCAGGACCATGCCTTGAACGTTCTCGGGATAGCTGCGGTAATACTCCCTGAGATAGATACCGCCTGCAGACCAGCCTGCCAGAATGAGAGGCCCATCAATATTCGCTTCATTTAAGAGGGCATGGAGTCGGTCGGCAATGAACTTGCTATCCGGAGAGGCATCTACTGCCTCACTATATCCTGCACCTGCCCGGTCATAGGCGCATAGTCGAGTAAATCTGGAGATCTCGAGATTCACCTCACTCCAGGTATCGTAGTAACCCCCTTGTCCCTGTTCTACGACTACTGTCGGGCTGCCTTCACCTTGGCAGTAGATGTGCATAAGGCGGCCATCGACCTCAACCAGATCTCCCGGTGGTGGTAATCGCCTTAAGTCGGATGCTTGAGCGAGCATCTGATAGATAGCACCTGCTGTCATACCGGCAAGCGTTAGACCGATTATGCCGATTGACAAGAATTTAAGTATCTTACGCACTAACTGCACAATAATTCTCCAGTAACATCGCTTTTAGCCGCGTGAGATACCCAATTGAAAATATGACAAGTAGGGTAGAGCAATAAGAGCCGGAAAAACAGATTGCTCTAATAGCCTTCCACTTGGGACGCAAACTCCATTTTGGCATTAACGCTCTGGTTAATGGGTCGCGCTTGTGCGTCCCTAATTGATTTCATGGTTAGTGCGCCGATGTCTAAGATCAGCGAGTAGTTCCATCAGAGCTCTTTCGATCATTCTCTCGCCGCTTTCTATTGCTTTCATGTTTAGCATCTTTCTTTCGGCCCCAGTAAGCACCATTACCTTTCTTGGCTCCAGAATGTTCGGTTTTCTTAGCTTGTGAAGCCATTGTCCTACACCTATTTCTTTCCAGATTCGTTCATGTGTACGAAAGTTGCTTGTCTTATAATTTTAAAGTATCTGGCGCACTAACGCTCTTTTTAATGGGCGCTGCGCGAGCAGCGTCCATTATCGAAATGATTGTTAATGCGCACCGTCACTAACCAATTTTACCTTCTGCCACCACTGCTTTGTGCTTGTAATCATATGAGGCCTTAATAATTCAATTAATTTTTGACTAGGTCTGGTCGTGGAGAATTTGCCATTGGAAAATTTATATTTCATTTTTCTGGTGATTGCCATAGCTTCGTTATAAGTAAGGACATAAGTTGCAGACAGCGCACTTTCTTGAACTCCCCAAACGAAGGCAATAAGCAAATTTGAAATCTTTTTGTACTTCTCATCAACTGAGAACGCTTGCCTGGAAGCAGCTTTCATCTGAATTGGGATCGCTCTAAATTTTGCGCTCCTCCCAACAATTTCTCGATAAGCGACAATATCTACCCCTCTATCTCTTATGGGAATAGCGACTTCCAGATCTGCAGCAATTAGCTCTGAAACCAGTCGATTACGACCTATTGCTTCAATTTGTTGCTTATCCATGCTAGTGCGCATTAACGCCCTTAATAATGGACAGGGCGCTAGCCCTGTCCTTAATTGATTTACTTGTTAAGAAGCCGCCCACCGAGAATACAATTGCCATTTTGGGTCTTTTTCCCCATAACATTGGATTTCATAGGGTGTAAATTTCTCTATTGCTTCTTTGCGTATCGCTTCTATCGTAGAAGCATCTTTCACATAGAAGACAAACTCCTTGAATGTCCCAGAGGTAATAGCTAGCACCTGGATTGACTCAACCGAATTTTCCACAATTTGACAAAGTTGATCTTCTACGTCGTTGAGTTGCTCGTTCTCTTCCGGGCTAGGTAATCCATCCTGGCGATGGAGATTGTAGGGGAACAGCGAATCCCACTCTGATACTTAGATCAGGGTGTCCAGCCCAATCTGTCGCAGAATCATTTACCCGAATAATCATTGGGCCATCGTCATTCTCGATTTGAAGAACGCTCCAGCTCTGATTCTCTGTATCTATTTCCTGTAAATTTCGCCTTTTCTTAAATGGCCACATAGCTAGATAGAATCCGGCATTCTTAACGCCCTTGTTAATGGGCAAACTGCGTAGCAGTTTGTCCTTGAGCCCGCTTTAGCGGGCGATTGAACTGATTGTTAGGTTCCGATTTCTGGGAGCCCAAGTGTATGTTGAACATCTCGATACGCC